>Ga0134100_1000008_pt1 | contig 280258 bp, 263 predicted proteins | sample 11_taG_2_FD_94444 | JGI IMG/M metagenome (GOLD analysis project Ga0134100, IMG submission 94444) | Switchgrass degrading microbial communities from high solid loading bioreactors in New Hampshire, USA - 11_42_5_180_A3 metaG | ecosystem: Engineered > Bioreactor > Semi-continuous > Anaerobic >...
CCGCGGCGCCTGCCGGGGAGGGAAGGCGCTCCGGGCTACGCCCTTCACGCCTTCCCTCCCCGGCCCGGAAAAGCGGACAGTTTATGTGCTACGAAACCGGACAGTTCTATTTGTTGACAACAGATGAAGAAAATCGCGATCGCAGCCGCGGTGTCGGTGGCTCTCTCGGCCGGCGTGGCTCAGGCTTATCAAGTGGGTACGTTCTCCAACGGTTTTGTCGTTCCCAACGTGATCCACAATGGCCCGTCCGACACCACGGCCGTTGGTATCATCGGGTTGAGCAAAGTTGGTGATGCCGTTGACCATCCGTTCTCCGTTTACTGGACGTTCTTCGACCAGGATTCGCAGCACCAGACCGACGGATGCTTTCCTATGACGAATAATGATTTCCATTCGTTCGTCTGGGCGAATGAGGCCGGGACTGGTTATGAAGGGAAGCGCGGGTATCTGCTGTTTGCCGTGTCCGCTGATCAGAATTGCAAAGGGGATGCGAAACCTACTGGTGATGCAACAATTTCGGCAAGCGCTTTCCAGGTCAATACCGCAGCCCAGGACGTGGCGTTCGTGCCCGTGGTCGATGGTCCTTTGACTCTGGTTGGTGATGACAATGCCAACCTCACGACTCTCGATGGGAATTCATTGACCAAGATCAAGGGGGCGGCAAGCGGCGGTACTACGATGTACATGCGCTATGCCATCGACGGCAAGGCGGGTGGTGATGACACGCGGATCGTCGTGTGGTCCACCGGTAGTCAGAAAGGCACGCATACTGTCAATATCTACAACGACAACCAGCTCCGCAAGTCGGTCAACTTCGTCTTGGCTCATGACGAGCTCGACTGGTTTGATCCCGAGCAGGTCGCAGGCCGTCCGGCGGATTATACCGATGGGTTCATCGCGTGGGCCGTTCCGACCAGCATCAGCTCTGTCTTCACCTACAGCGTCGTGAGCTCCCCGGCCTTCGGTGCAGTGCAGACCCTCCTGGGCGCGCACAACTGATACGTACCAACTGGTGTTGGTTGAAAAAGGCGCCTTGCGGCGCCTTTTTTTCTATCACGAAGGAGGGCTTTGACGTGCGTTTTTCCGCGATTGCTTTGCTGCTGGCATTGGCCGCCTGCGCCCGGGTGCCGGAACGACCGGTGCCCGATTCCGTGCGGACGGAAACCTCCGCACACCGGTTGCTGGAGGCCGACCAGGCGGCCATCTGGGGCGGAGACGTTCGCTGCAACGAACGGACTTGCCTGCTGGCCGCCGTGCTGCACGAAAAGGGAGCGGTGGCGGTGTGGCGCTTCGACGGCCGGATCCCGGTACGCGTGGCCGAGGCGGCCACGGCCTATCATCCCGATCATGCACGCTGGCTGGCGGACGGCCGATTGGCGGTGGCGGTGGAGACGGGTCTCGGCATCGATGTCTTCCGTCTGCAGGGTGACAGCCTGGTGCGCGAGCAGCAGGTGCCGGCGGGATTGGCGCCGCGGACGGTAATCGTGGCCGATTTCGACGGCGACGGCATCGAGGATCTCATTGCCGCGCCTTATGGTGGCAAGAGCCTTGCCTGGATGCCGGGGCGTGCAGACGGCGGTTTTGCCGCGGGAACCGCGGTTCCTGCCTGCGCTACGCCCTGGCACCTCAAGATCTTGCCCGCAGCCGCCCGGCCGGGGCTGATCGCGGGGTGTCTCGACGACCGGACGCTGACCGTGTGGGACAACCTCGGCAGCGGCCGTTTCGTGCCGCGCCGGGTCGCGAGTTTCGACAACGTGCCGCGCGACGTCGCCGTCTCTCCCGACGGCCGTATGGCCTGGGTGGCCCTGGAGCTCGGCGGTCATGGTGCCAGGGTGGACCTCTCCCGCACGCCGCCGGTGGTGACGCCGGTGCCGGCGCCCTCCTGGGGGTATGTGGCCGTGGATTTGCTCTCCGACGGCACGCTCGTCTGGGGCGAAGATCGCCGGGTGATCCTGCAGCGCATCGCGGCGGACGGTCGCATGGAAATGCGCATGCTCCCCGTGTCGGGATTCGCCACGCCGCTGCAGGTGGTTGATCTCGACCGTGACGGCGTGGAGGATCTCGTGGTCTATAATTCCGCTGGCAAGGGGGTCGACGTCTGGTTTGGCCCCCTGTGGGAGCACGCCGAACCCCTGCAGAGCGAGGAGAAAAAATGACGTTTTGCTTGCGCCGGCTGTTGCCGGTAGTTTTTTCGTTGATGGCTTGGTTCGTGGGCCAGCCCGCCGTGATGGCGGCGGATGCGCCCGTGGACGTCCTTGCGCGCATCGGAGACGACGAGGTGGTGACGGTCGAGGACGTCAATCGTTACGTCGCGCGCCGGGTCGATGCTCGGGCTTTCCTCGGTACCGAGGAAGGACTCAAGCGATTGGTGGACGAGATGGTCTTCACCCGCCTCCTCGTGCGCGAAGGGCAAGCCCGAGGTGTGGAGCGCAAAACGTCCGCCGACGAGCGGTTCGACGACGTCTACGCCTTGGCCGTGTTCAACCAGCTGGCGTCCGCGTGCGAGAAACCCAAGGACGAGGCCGCGGCCAGGGCCTATTATGACCAGCATCCTGACGCCTTCCAGATCCCGGCGCGTGCGCGCATCGCCCGTGTCGCCCTGAGGGTCGATGACAAGGTGGGCGATGAACCGGCCTTTGGATGGTTGCTTATGCAGGCGACCGAGATGGCTTCGGGCCGCAAGCGGTTCGAGGACGTGGTGGCCGAGGCGCAAAAGGTCCGCCCCAATGAGCGCATGGGCGATCTCGGTTTCGTCGAGCTGACCGACCGGGCTTCCATCATCAAAGCGTTTGCTTCGGCCAAGGAGGGGGATCTCGTAGGCCCCTATCGGGATGGAGACTACGTCTATCTCTTCAAGGTGCTCGAGAAACGCGAGGCGCAGGTCCTGCCCTGGGATCAGGTGCGCACTCATGCAGCCACCCGTGCCGTCGAACACTGCCGCGAGCAATCCCGCGCCAAGGTGCACGACGAACTCTTTTCCCGCTACAAGGTGCGACTGGAAGAGAATGCCATTCGCAAGGCTGCCGACCCGCTCGCCCGTGCCCAGCGTCCTCAGGGGCCGGACATCAGCCGCTGAGCGACGCGGCACCCGGGTCGATTCAGCGGCCCGGCTCCCCGGGGAGGATTACAGGCGTGAGGTCGCAGCGCCGCGCGGCCTCGCTGCCATGTAGCCGGATCGGTTCCGCGCCGGGAGGAAGATCGTAGAAGCGGCTGGCGTACTCGGTGAGAAAGCGGGTAAGGCTGAAGTGGTAGGCGGGCGCGAGCGACCCTTCCCCGTCCGTCTCGAGCCGGAGCGCATCGGCCGGCAGCGGGTCGGCGCAGCGACTGCTGATCCACAGCAGGCGCGGCGCATGCGCCGGCGCGCACTCGACCGCCAGGGGATAGCGCGGCTCGGCGTAGGGTGAAGGAAAGGAGTCGTGCGGCGGGCCGTCGTCGGCCGGCGCGAGCAGCGGCCCGTCGCGTCCGTCGAGGCGGCAGGAGTCAAGGAATTCCGCCGGCGGGCGCAGCAGGAGGAATTCGCCGAATCGGCCCAGGATCTCCATCCGGCCCTCGCGCCAGGGCGGCGGAAGTTCGTCGGGATGCACGAGCAGGAGCCATGGTCCTCCGGCCGGGGGTGCGGCAGCGCGGCGCAGGGCGGCATCGTAGTGCAGCCGCTTGTCGTACTCGCGCAGTACCAGGGCGCCGGTGCCGGCCACGTGGTCGGGCCGCACACCCAGCGCCTGGAGCGTGTGGTAGTAGCGCCGCAGCTCCCACCACGGGATCCAGGGCATGATGTCGTCCCGGTCGAAGGTGAGGTGGGGAAAGTACAATGCGCCCAGGTGCAAGGCCACGGATTCGCCGCGCACGAGGCGCAGGTAGATGGCGGCTGGCGGCAGGGCGCTGGCGGCGAGCACGGCGGCGGCGAGCAGGGTGGCTCCCGCCGCCGGGAGCCGGGCGGCAAGGGCGGCAAAGCCGCAGGCGGCACAGGCGGTGAGCCACGGCCAGAAAGGGTCGAGATAGTAGGCGAAGCCGCCGTCGAGGCTGGCCATGCTCGCCACGAGCCAGAGGCCGCCTGCGAGCGCGACCGGGAGGGCGGGCGAGCGCCGCCGGGCCGTGGCAGCGCCGATCCCCACCAGCGCCAGACCCGCCGCGAGCGGCAGCCACAGGGCCGCGCCGACGCGGCAGGCGGGAACGTCCTCGGGGCAGGCGGCGGGTAGCAGCAGGGCCAGGTCGCGCCACTTGGCTGGATCCACGAGCTTGTGCCAGGAAAGAGTCGTATTCCCCCCACCGTGCAGCAGCGCGTTCAGGTTGGGAAACCCCCGGACGAGCTCACCGTAGAGCCAAGGTAGCGAGACGAGCGTGCCCCCGGCGGCGAGCAGGAGCAGCCGCCGGGGGAGGCAGGGCCATGGTCGGCGCAGGGCGAGCAGGAGCGCGCCGCCGGCGAGCGGCAGGGCCGAGGCGTGCATCTGCGGCAGGATGCCCAAGAGCGCGCCGGCGGCAAACCAGGCGCCAGGTCGATCGTGTTCACGGGCGCCGAGCAGGGCGGCGACGAAAAGCGCCGTGAGGGGATAGACGAGCGCCGGGTTCCAGGGGGAGTTGGCGTAGAGGAAGACGCTCCAGGGGGGCAGCAGGCACCAGGCGAACATGCTCGCCCAGGGGCCGGCCGTGCGCCCCAGGAATCGGGCGAAGACGGCGATGCAGACGAGCCAGAGGACGGCGAACGCAAGCCCCATGCTCCACAGCCGATCCAAGCCGGCATGGACGGTGGCCACGAGATAGTAAAAGAGAGGCCCCATGCGGAAGGCGTTGCGTAGCGGTGGGCCTTCGAGCGGGTACTGGGTACCGGCAAGGAGGTCCTCGACGATGCGCACGTCCCGCGCCTGGTCGGGCCCCAGGGGCTGGAGAAAGGCGCCGGCCGCGAGCAGGACGATCCAGGTGCCGAGCGCGGCAGGCAGCAGGAGGCGGGGCACGGGAGGGGGTATCGCTTGCATGACTTTTGCCTCTCGATGGATTCGATCGACTCGTGCATGGTCTCACGACCCAAGAATGATGCACGACGTCGCGAATCAATGCGATCGTCCGTGGCTTGACATTATGAGTAACGGAAGGATCGCGTCGGCCGCCCGGCGCGTTCCTTCCAGGCCGAGGTGATTGTCGTCGAGGTAGAGCAGCCTTCCCCTCGCGTCGGCGAGCCGGCAGATGGCGTCATCGCAGAATAGGGGGGCAAGATCGAAGAGTTCGAGCCGGGGGAACTCGCGCTGCATCTGCAGGGCGAGTTCCCGGTATTGGGAAAAAGCGGGGTCTTGGTCATATAGCTGCCGTGGAAAGCTGCAGCGCGCGGGTTGGCGGAAAGGGACGGGGCGGGGCTGGCATTCGCGTGGAGGGAAGGGCAGGGCGGGGTTGTCGAGCACGAGGATCACGCGCTTGCCCGCGGCGAACAGGGCCGAGAGGCCGCGGCGCATGGCGGAGGCCATGGCCTGGCGGTCGTCGGCGGCGGGGTCGTCCAGATCTTTGGCGTCGTGCCAGGAGCACTTGGGGTTGTGTGCGAGCAGTACGGTGGTCACGGTCGGATCGGAGGTGACTTCGCGGTAGGCGAGTTCGATCAGGCGGTGCCCTTCCTCGCGCACGCCCCGCGCGCCGGCATCGGCCAGCCCCGTGGCCAGGCGCGGATAGGGGGCGCCGCAGCTCACGGGATAGACGGCGATGCCCCATTCCCGGGCCGGCAGACGTTCGGAGAGACCGATGAAGAGCGTGCCGGCGTGGGAGTCGCCCAGGATGGCGAGGCGGTTGCCGTTCGGCTTTTCCATCAGGCAGGGCGTGTCGGTGAGCCGTTCCCATTCGGGGTGACGTCGGGCGCAGATCTCGCGCGCGGCCAGGTAGCGCTCCGTTGCCTGCGTTTCGCCGTTGGGGGTGAGGAAAATCCATAGCCCCGATCCACCGAGGAGGGCAAGCAGGGTGGCGAGCACGGCGGCCTTGAACCGGCCGTGCGCGCCGTAGCGCAGGGGGCGTTCCACGAATCGGGCGGTACCCCAGGCGAGGAGCACGGCGGCGGCCACGAGCGCGAGCCGCGTGGCGGGTGTGATGGGTTTGCTGCCGGCGATGAGCCGGGCGAAGGCGAGCGGGGGCCAGTGCCAGAGGTAAAGGGGATAGCTGATCTTGCCCACCCAAGTCATGAGGGGAGTGGCGAGCAGCCGACCGGTGGGGGTAGCCGGCCCGGCGGCAATGAGCAGTGCCGCGCCCAGCACGGGGGCGAGGGCGAGGGCGCCGGGAAAGGTTTGTGCCGGATCGAGGAGGGTGAATGCGCCAACGAGCAGGGCGGTACCGGTAAACCCCGCCACGGCGTGTGCCGTGCTGCCCTTTGGCAGGAGACCGCGCCGCGCCACCCAGGCGAGCGCGCCGCCGGTGAGCAGTTCCCAGAAACGGGTGAGGGGAGAATAGAAGGTGCCGACGTGGTCACGACCGCTGCTCCACAGGTCGAGACCGAAGGAGAGGGTTGCGAGCACCGCCAGTACGACGATGAGGGTGGAGGGATGTGGTCGCAGGCGCCACGCCGTCCACAGCAGTAGCGGCCAGACGAGGTAGAACTGTTCCTCGATGCCCAGGCTCCAGAGGTGAAGCAGGGGTTTTTCCGCGGCGGCGGCATCGAAGTAGCCCGATTCGGACCACAGCACGAGATTGGCGATGAAAGCGGCTCCACCCGCGGTGTGTTTTCCCAGCGATTTGAGTTCGTTTTCGTGCAGGGCGTAGAGTCCGAAGGCCAGGCAGGCGCCGAGTACGAGGACGAGGGCGGGAAAGAGGCGACGGATGCGCCGTTCGTAGAATTCGGCGAAGCTCCAGTGGTTTTCTTCCAGACCGGCGTAGATGAGCGAGGAAATGAGGAATCCGGAGATGACGAAGAAGACGTCTACCCCAGCGAATCCGCCAGGGAGGAGGCCGGGGAAGGCATGGAAGACCACGACGGCGGCGACGGCCACGGCACGCAGGCCGTCGATGTCCGGACGCCAAGAAATTGTGCTGCTCATGCAGTGATTTTCAGCAGATGGGCCATGGGAGGGGACGGGAGGGGTCCCGGTTCATGCCGGGATTCGTATTCGGCATGGACACTCCGACTGGACAATTCTATCATGATGTCCCGGGGGGGGGCGTCGATGAGAAGAGCTGTGCGTCGTGCACCCCTTTGAGGATGGCGCGTAGGCGCTCGCGCCGCCGAGGGAAGGCGAGGAGGTAGAAGACGAGTTTCTTGAGCCCGATCCAGGCGTGCCACAGCCGCCAGGCCGGGTCGGCGTGGGGCAGACGGTGGACGATGAGGCCGTTGCGTACCTCGTAGTAGGTGCGCTGCGGGCCGTGCACCGCCGCCTTGCGCCCGAAAGGCAGGGGAATGGAGCGCTCGCCCAGGCGGTGTTCGAGGCGCGCAGCACCCACGCCGAGCAGGGTGAGGCCCAGCGCACGGGCGCGCAGGGACCATTCGATGTCGATGTAGTCGATGAAGAAGTCTTCGCGCAGGGGGCCCACGCGGCGCCAGCTCTCGGCCGAGATCATGAGGCCGCTGGTGATGGCGTGGTCGAGTGCCGCGGTGTCGCCGGGGCGCAGGTAGAGGCGCGGGCGGCGGTACCAGGGGCGGATGAGGCCGATGAGCGGGGCCTGCTCGCCGGTGTAGGCGTCGACGGTAACCGGCGCAGTGGCGGCGAGCCGTCCGGCCTGCGGGCCGCGCCAGGGCTCGAGCAGGCGCGCGGCCAGGTCGGGTGCGGGGACGCTGTCCTGGTCGAAGGTGAGGACGTGGGTGGCGCCGGCTTCGAGGGCGCGTTCGATGCCGCGGTTAAGCGCGGCGCCCACGCCGAGGTTGCCCGGCAGGGTGAGCACTTCGATGCCGTCCTGGCTGGCGAGCTGCCGTTCGAGGGCGCCGTCGGCGGTGTTGTCGCAATAGTGGATGCGGGCCACCTGCGGTCGCAGGGCGGCGCGCTGGCGCTCGAGCAGCGCCGGGTCGGGGTGGTAGGTGACGACGACGGCGTGGAGGTTTTCGTTCATCGCGGGAAGAGGCGCCGGAGAATCCGCCGCAGCAGGCCGGGCGGGGGGGCGTCGCGCCGGCGCAGCAGTCGCGCGGGGACTCCGGCGGCGATAGTCTCGGGCGGGACGTCGCGGTGCACCACGCTGCCGGCGGCGATCACCGCGCCTTCGCCGATCGTCACGCCCGGCAGCACGATGGCCCCGGCGGCGATCCAGGCACCGGCGCCGATGCGCACGGGGGCGCGGGTGATGGCATTGCGGTTGATGCGCCGTTCGCCGCCGTCGACCTGATGCCCGGCGGAGAGCAGTTTCACGTGGGGGCCGACGAGCACGTCGGGGCCGATCTCCAACCCGCCTTCGCCCGAGAGGTAGCAGCCGACATTGACGATGGTGCGCGCGCCGATGCGGATGCCGATACGGGGGTCTTCGCCGGGGTTGCCGAGCACGAGCCGGCACCAGGCGTAGAGGCTCACGTCGTCTTCGAGCAGGAGGGCCGGCCGGTTGCTCCCATAGCGTAGTACGCTCACGCTGGGGTCGATGCGGCAGCGTGCGCCGAGCCGGTCGATGCCGGGATGGGCCTGCGTGACCGGAGGAATCCCGAGCAAGGGCGGCTCGTTCATCGCCCTGCGTTCCAACGTTCGAGCAGCGCGCCGCAGCGCCGGTGCAGGCTGGCGACGAGGCGGCGCCAGAAGGGGGTGAGCGCCACGCCGTGGTAGAGGCTGCGGTAGTGGTCGCGCTCGCGGGTGAGCTCGTCGATCTCGCGTTGCAGGTCGGCAATCCAGGCGCGGGCTTCGGCGAATGCCTTTTGGTGTTCCTTGAGCGAGGCGAGGTGCTCGTCGAAGCTGCGCTGCAGGGCTTCATGTTCACGGCGGGCGCTTTCGAGTCGCTCGTGGAGGGCCGCGATTTCGGTCGCTGCGCGGTCTTGCCAGCCGGTTTCGTTCGCTGGCACGGCCACCACCAGCCATTGATAGACGTCGAGTTCAGCGGCGTGGCGCTGCAGGGTCTGGCGCAACGATTCGGGCAGGTCGTACCAATGGCGGGCGAATTCGGTGGCGCCGACGTCGACCCGGTTGGCTTCCCATTGCAGGGGGATCCAGCCGGTGGCAAGCAGCAGGCGCTCGAGCGAGTGGCGGGTGTAGAAGCGCTCGTGGGTGCGGTCGAGCAACCCTTTGTCGGCGTAGTCGAAAGATTCTTGCAGCAGCGCGGCGACGACGCCGTAGTGAGCGAGGTTGGGCAGCGTGAGGAGGAGCCGTCCTTCGGGCGCGAGAAAAGGGGGCAAGGCGGCGAGCACGGTTTCGGGTTCGTCGAGGTGTTCGAGCACGTCGCAGGCGAGGATGCGCTCGAATCGTTCGGCACCGAGGGTGGCGCTCCAGTCGAGGGCGAGGAGATCGCCCACGATCATGCGTTCGCAGTGGGGGCGGGCGCGGGCGGCGAGCGTTTCATCACGCTCGATGCCGGTGACGCGGCAGCCCCGTTCGGCAAGTACGCGGGTCATGGCGCCTGGGCCGGTACCGAGTTCGAGCACGCGCGAGCCGGCCGGAACGCGCCGCACGACCTTGGCGGGAAGGCTGTCCCCCTCGGGGTCGAAGGCATAGTCGTAGCGCTCGGGCAGCGTCATGAAGTTTTCATTCCTGCGAAGGTGGCTCGGAATGCCAAATATACTCCAGCAAGCCCCAGTGCCACCAGTCCCAAGGGCGTTCGCGCACGTCGGTTTCCAGCTGGGCCACGGCGGCGCCGAGGGCTTCGGCAGGGTTTTCGGGTAGTGCGCGTAGCTGCACGTGTAGGTGGCGGGGGGATTCCTCGTAGGTGGCACCGTAGATCAGCGCGGCGCCGGTGGCCGCGGCGAGTCGTTCGATGCCGGTGGGCAGGCTCAGGCTGCCGCCGAGAAAAGGATGGGCGCGCAGGCGGGCGAAGGTGGGGCTCCAGGCATCGGCGAGGATGATCCAGGCGCCGCCTCGGGCGAGGTCGCGGCGCACGGGCAGCAGTGGCCGGTCGGTGCTGATCCATTCGCCGCCGATGATGCGCCCGAAGGTGGCGACTTTTTTGGTCAAGAAACGGCGCATCGCGGGTGGAAGGTCGGGGTTGTCGAGCACCGGCATGGTGACCATGCTCAGCCGATGACCGCGCGCGGCGAGTGCCACGGGGGCGGTGAGCAGTCGCCCGTAGTGGGCGAGCACGAGGATGACGCCCCGGCCACGGGCGAGCGCGGCGCGGTAGTGCGCTTCTCCTTCGAGGGTGATGCGCATGCCGCGCTGTGCGTGCAGTCGGGGGAAGGCGCAGGCATCCAAGGTTTCGCGGGCCTGCATGGCCAGGTGGCGCTCGGCCCATTCGTGGCGCTGTTGCGGGGATGATTGGGGGAATACGCGTCCGAAGGCGGTGACGAGGGCGTGGCGTGCCCCTTCGGCGGCTGCAGTGTCCAGGTGGCCGACGAGGGGCGCGAGCCACCAGGGTAGGCTACCGGGCAAGCGGGCGAGCCAGGGGAAGGCGAGATCGAGCCGCCAGTTTCGTGGGCTCACGCCACCAGCTCCCATTCGTAAGGCAGCCGGACGAGACCGAAATCGCGGCAGCCGCGGTTGAGGATCTTGAAGGGGTGGATGCACTCGGCCATGTCGAGCACTTGCAGACCGGTGTCGTCGAGCACGTACACGCTCCAGAGGTATTCGCCGGAGAGCAGCGGTAGCTGCGGAAAGCGCAGCCGCAAACGGTGCTCGCCGCGGCCGGAAAGCGGCGTGCTCGGGTCACGGAAGTGGGTGCTGGTGCCAAAGACGTTGTCGCGGTCGTTGCGCACCAGCGCCAGTCCCACGTGGAAGGGGCGCTCGCTCAGCGCTTCCACCGTGAGCTCCACCGTGAGGTCTTGAAAGGATTCGACGAAGGCGGGATCGAAGCCGTCGGCGGTCTCGAGCTGCAGCGCGCGAAACTTCACTTCGCCCGCAGCGGCAGGGGGGGCGGAGGAAGGGTTTGTTGGGGACGCGGCGGGGACGGCGGTAGGGGCGCTCTTGCGCCGTTCGTGGGCTTCGTAGGCGGTGACCACCGGTTCGGTGTCGCCGATCTCGGCGATGCGACCGCGGTGGATCCAGGCGGCGCGCCGGCACAGGCTGCGTACCTGGTAGAGATTGTGCGAGCAAAAGAGTACCGTGGCGCCAGCATCGCGCAGGGCGAGGATGCGATCCAGGCTTTTTTTCTGGAAGTGCATGTCGCCCACCGACAGGGCTTCGTCGATGATGAGGATTTCCGGCTCCAGGGCGGTGGCGGCGGAGAAAGCGAGCCGCATGAACATGCCGGAAGAGTAAGTCTTTACCGGGCGGGCCAGCGTGGTCTCGTCGAGTTCGCTGAATTCGATCACCCGTCGGTGGTAGTCCTCGAAGGCTTCGCGGGGAATGCCGTTGAGCGCGGCCATGAAGCGCACGTTGTCGTGGCCGGATTCCTCGGGATGAAAACCGGCGCCCAGTTCGAGCAGCGCCGCCACGCTGCCGTGGCGTTCGATGCGCCCGGACGTGGGGCCGATGGTGCCGGCGGCGAGCTTGAGCAGCGTGCTCTTGCCGGCGCCATTCTCGCCCACCAGGCCGAAGGTTTCACCGCGAGCCACGCTGAAGTCGATCTGCTCGAGGGCGACGTGCAGCCGGTGGCGTGGCCGCCGGGCGAGGAGCTCGAGCAGGCGGTCGCGCGGGTGCGCGTAGAGCCGGTAGTGCTTGCACACGCGCTCGAAGCGCAGAGCGGGGCTCACAGCGCTTCTCCCAGGGCGGGCTTGAGGGCGCGAAAGAGCGCGATGCCGCCAGCGCCCAGCAGTGCGCTCCAGGCAAGGAGCGCAAGCCCTAGCCCCGGTGGCACGGCGGTACCGAGCCAGGCGTGCTGCTGCGCCATCACGAGGCAGGCGAAGGGGTTGAGCAGAAAGAAGGGGCGCCAGGCTTCGGGTACGGTGGCGAGCGGATAGACGATGGGCGCGGCGTAGAAGAGCACCTGCAGCACGAAGGGCAGGGCGGAGGAAAGGTCGCGCACGACGTAGTTGGTGATGGCGGCGAGCATGACCGCGCCGAGCAGGATGACGGTTTGCGCGAGCCACAGCAGGGGCAGGGCGAGCCAGCCGGTGTGGGGACCGAGACCGGCGAGCGCGAGTAGTCCCGCGAGTACGAGGGTCCCCACGATTTGTGGCACCCAGGCCGAGACCACGGCAACCACGGGCAGGATTTCTACCGGAAACGCCTGCTTGCGCAGGAAATCTTCATGGGCGACGAGCACGCCCGTGCCGCGCCCGAGCGCTTCGGCACTGGTGAGCCAGGGCAGCAGCCCGGCGAGGAGATAGTAGAGGTAGCCCGTCTCGGCCGCGAGTTCGGGCACGCGCACGCGAAAGATGTGGGCGAAGAGCACGTAGAACATGGTCATGGTGGCGAGCGGCTGCAGCACTGCCCACGCCAGCCCTAGCGTCGAGCCGGCGTAGCGAGTTTTTAGGTCGCGCGCGAGCCAGAAGCGCAGCAGTAGCCACCAGCGGTTCATGGGCGCAGAGAAAGGGGTTGTCCCGCGCGTAGGCGCTCCAGAGCCGAGGCCACGGCCTCGCCCGCCTGTTCCCAATCGGTGGCGGCGGCGCAGGCCAGGCCGTTGGCGATGAGACGCTCGCGCAGTTCGGGATCTTCGAGCAGGCGGGCGAGCGCGGTAGCGAGCGCCTGCGGCTCGGGTTCGGCGAGCAGGGCGTTCTCTTCGTGGCGTAGCAGCCATTCGTTGTTGGGTCCGCCGTTGCACACCAGCGGGCAGCCGCAGGCCATGATTTCGAGCGGCATGAGCGAGAGGTTGGAGAGCGAAAGCACGAGTGCGGCATCGCAGCGGGCGATCCACCAAGCGAGCTCGCGTGGCGGAACGACGCCGATGTCCCGGTAGGGGAAGGGGAGCCGATAGCGTTCGCAGGGCCAGCCGGCAAGGATGAATTCGACATCGGGGTGGCGCCGGTGCAGGCGTTCGAGCGCGAGCAGCCCCAGCTCGAAGCCGCGGCGCGGGGTGACGTTACGCGCATAGAAAAACACCCTGCGGCGTTCGCGTTCCGTCGCTTCGGGATGGTAGATGTCCTTGTCGCAGGAGAAGGGGAAGGCGCAGGTGTCCATGCCGTAGCGCTCATGCAGCAGGGAGGCAAGCCAGTCGCCGGCGGTGATGCCCTTCAAGCCCAGGCGATAGGTGCGCTCGGCGAAGTGGTAATGGCTCCCCACGGGATAGAACCAGGGTTCGTAATCCTGCACGAAATAGAGCTTGTGCTGCGCCGGGCTGTGCGCCACACGGTAGGCGGAATCCCAGGAGGTGGCAAAGAAGAATTCGTAGGGCGGGTAGCTCGTGGTGGGGAAGACGACTTCGGCCTGCAGAGGGAAGAAGTGCCGGTCGATGGTTTTTTTGACCTGCTCGGGGGAGGTGAACTGGCCCGGTTCGGTGAGATGGATGCGGTGGCGGTACCCGCGTCGCTCGAGCATGGCGATCAGGCGGAAGATGGTGGTGTGCCCACCGCTTCCCGGCAGGAAAGGGGGGATGAGCCAGCCGATGGTGTCCTTTTCTATGGGTAGCGGCGCGGGCGGAGGCGGCGGGTCGAGGTCGAGGATGCGGCCGTAGTAGGCGGTGACTTCGTCGGGCGTGGGCAGCGTGGTGGGCGTTTGCGTGTTCCGGCGGCCGAGCAGCCGCTGCCAGGCAAGCCGCAGCGCGCCCACGAGGCCGTGATCGGCCACTTTTCGCGCGAAGATGCGGATCCAGAAATCGAGACGGTTCATCGTGAGAAGTGGGGATCGGAGGTGAGGCGCTGCAGGCGCTGGTCGCGCGACAGTAGCCGCCCGAGGCGCCTCGGCCAACGCTCGCAATGGGTGCCGAAGTAGTGGCCGAGCACCCGGGCGAGCTCGATGCGGGCCATGCCGAACGCCTGGCGCCACAGGGCGGGGCCGGAGAGCCCCGTTTCAGCGAGCCAGGCGGCATCGCGCCTGGCGAGCTTTCCGGCCACGAGCAAAGCGTGCCCCAGGCTGGGCTGCAGACGATAGCCGAAATGGCGACGGAAGGCGCTCGCTTCGTCGAAGTTGCGCTGCAGGGTCTCCCAGACACCGAAGTCGTGCGAGTGGTACACCGGCGCATCGGGCGCGTAGGCTTTGGCAAAGCCGGCTTCGATCACGGTTTTCGCCCACGTCTGGTCTTCGGCGAAATCGACGTCGGGCAAAGGGTAGCGCGTCCACACGCTGCGGCGCAGGCAGGCGTTGTTGCTGGAGAAGAAGTGCAGGAACTGGCGCAGCCCTTCGTCGGCGCGGTAGCGCTGTGGGTCCTCTAGGCGAAAGAGCCGCCGCTCGGTGCCGAAACCGGCGAAATGCTCGGCGAGCTCCCGGCGCGTGACGTGCCGCGCCTCGGGGTGCGCGAGGTGGGGGCCGAAGGCGCCGGCGCAATCCTCGCTCATGGCGCACGCATCGACCAGGTTTTGCAGCCAACGATCGTGCGCCGGCACGGCATCGTGCGTGAGGAAGACGAGGAATTCGCCCCGGGCGAGCTGTGCAGCGAGGTTGCGCGTGCGTCCGTGCCCGAATTCGGCCGGCGGGATTTCGATGAGCCGTGCTCCATGGCGGCGGGCGAGGTCTTGCGAGCCGTCGGTGGAGCCCGAATCGACCACGATGAGCTCGAAGGGCCAGTCGGTGCGCTGCTGTGCCACCGCCGCGAGCACGGTGCCGAAGCGCTCGCCGCCGTTCTTCACGGGGATGAGGATGGAGGCGTGCGGAGGACGATCCTCCTGGAGGTCGGATGGGAGTGGCATGGGGCTCGCGTCGCTCATCGGCGCGATTCTAGCAGAGAGGGGCAGGTTTCCGAAATTGGGCGATGCTCCCGGGCGTATTCGGTCGATGGAACCGGGTGCGAGGATGGCTATAATGTCATCGTACCGAAGGGTGGTGGCCAGGGTGGCCGTTTCGGGGTGCAGGGAAATCTACGACTGGAGGTGTGTCATGCAAAGCAAGGGACTGCGGATCTGGGTCGCTGCGGCGATCGTCATGGTCAGCGGTGGGCTTGTCAGTGATGCGTTCGCGCAAGCGGCGGGTGCCTCTTCTTATAAATATTCGATGAAGATCGTACCGACCTTTCCGAAGGGTTCGGCGGCGGAAAAGCTCACGGCGACGCAACCGAGCAACACGAAATTCACTCCTTGCGATGCGGCGAAAATCGATGCGGTCACTTTTACCATGACTTACGACGCAGGCAACCCAGCCAAGCCGGAGACCATGCGCGACGTCTATGTCCTCATATTTACTCCAAATGATGGTAACGGCATTTTACAGTATCAAGTTGGGATCCGTCAGCCGCTGAGTAGCGGCTGGTTGGCGTTCGAGCCTATCGAATCCATCAATGACTTGACGACGCACAAGACGGACATGATCTATCTGCCGCGTGAGCTCAATCCCTCCGGCAAGGTAACGGAGAATCTGGTCATGGCCAATCTCGGTCTCGACGGCGTACCCAAGGGGACGTGGCAGATCGTCGGTATCATTGCCGACAGGACTAGCCCCACGCTCGATTTCGGCAATTCCGCCACCTGGGAGGCTTGGGACGTGGCAACGGTGGTACTGGGGCAGCCCTGGTTGACGGGGGATTCGACCAAGGATACGTGCAACTGATATGCATGTCGGAGGGATGCTTCGCGCCGCCATCGTCGTCGACTACGACTCCGGCCCGGCGCTCGGGGCGTGCGTGCGTTCGCTGCAGGGTCAGGTCGACGCGATCGTGGTGGTGGATAATGCCTCCCGTGAGCCGGCGCAGCAGCGCCTGGCCGCGGCGGGGGTGGATCTTTCTTCGCTCGTGCTGATCCGAAATTCCGAGAATCGCGGCTTTGCCGCCGCCTGCAACCAGGGGCTGGTGGCCTTGCCCGCGGAAGTGGTTCTCTTCGTCAATCCCGACTGCGTGCTGCCCGAAGGCGCGGTGGCGCGATTGTGTGCCACCTTGCAGTCCGACCCGAAGATCGGCATGGTGGGTCCTCGCCTGGTGGGGCCGGATGGGCGCGAGCAGTGGGGCGGACGCAGGGAATTCCCCGGGGTGCTCGCGGGCCTGCGGCGTATGATCGGACGCCGGCCTTCGGGGATGCCCGGCGGCGAGGCCGTGTCCTCGCCCATCGACGTGCCGGCCATCTCCGGCGCCTGCATGGCGGTGCGGCGCGATGCCTGTGCCGCCGTGGGGGTGTGGGACGAAGGGTTCTTCCTCCATTGCGAGGACCTGGACTGGTGCCGCCGTTTCTGGCTCGCCGGCTGGCGGGTGGTGTTCGATCCGGCGGTGTCGGTGCTCCACGAGAAGGGGGTCTGCAGCCGCAGCCGACCGTGGTTCGTGGAGTGGCACAAACACCGCGGAATGTGGCGGTTCTACCGCAAGTACGAGGGGCGCTCCGGCTGGGGGAGCGTGTTCGCTCCCGTGGTGGCGCTCGGCATCGCGGGGCATTTTCTGCTGGCTTGTATCAAACGGGCAGGGCATGGTTCGTGAGGCGTGAAAGCGGTCCCGGCATGGTCGGCGTGGTCGGGGCGGGGAGTTTCGTTGCGCGGCATCTGGCGCGCGCGTTGCAGGGTCAGGGGATCCGTGTGGCGCCGTGGTCGCGCTCGGGGGGGCTCGCCGCTGATGTGCCGCCTCTCGACTGGGTGGTCTGCGCGCCCGTGTGGTCGGCGCCGGACGTGACGCCGCGCCTGGACGCCTTTTCGCCACGGCGCGTGGTGGTGCTTTCTTCCATGAGCGTGATCTCGAAAGCGGAGAGCCTCGATCCGGTCGAGCGCGCTCTCGCGCAGCGTCTGGCGCAGGGCGAGGCGGCTTGGCGCGCCTGGGCCGAAGCGCGCGGGGTGTCTCTGGCGGTGGTGCGACCGACCATGATCTACGGCCCAGGGGATCGCAATGTGTCGCGCCTCGCGGCCTGGCTGCGGCGAATACCGTGGTGTCCGGTGTGGTCGGAGGGGGCAGGCTTGCGCCAACCGGTGCGGGTGGAAGATTTGGCCGCTGCCCTGGCGGTCTTGGTGCGTGATCCTTCCGTGAGCGGCACCTTCAGCGCCGGCGGTGGGGAAGTCCTGTCCTTTCGCTGTATGGTGGAGCGCATCGCCGGCGCCTGCGGGCGTCGGGTGCGCTTCGTCCGCCTTTGCCGACGACCCTGGCGTGCCTTGCTGGCGGCAGGCTCGTTCGTCTTGCCGCGATTCGGTCTGCGGGCAGCCATGTTCCGCCGCACCGAAGAGGATTTGCTGCAGGGTGAGCCGCCGCTGTGGCCCGTCGTGGGGTTGGTGCCGGGCTCTTTCCGGCTACCTTCGGAGGGGGCATGAGCCTAGCCGTGGCGTTCGTCGTGGCGCTGCTGGTCTCTTGGGCAGCAACGAAGGTCTTCCTGGCGCACGCTGCCGTCTGGGGGTTCGTGGATGTGCCCAACGAGCGCTCGATGCACGCCGCAGTGCGCCCGCGCGGCGGGGGCGTCGGCATCGTCGCCGGCGTGTGGGCGGGGGTGCTTACCGCCATGGGCTTGGGGTTGCCGGTGAATGGTCGCTGGGTAGCGACGCTCGTTGCAGCCTCGTTCCTTGCTGTGGTGGGACTAGTCGATGATCGCCGTGGCTTGAGGATCGGCTGGCGTCTGGCGGCCCAGCTGGCGGTGGCTGTGGTGTCGGTGCGACTGTGGTTGCCCGACCTGCCGCTCTCGACGACCGTGCTGCTCGTGTCGGTTGGCGTGGGCTGGTACAATGCATTCAATTTCATGGACGGACTAGACGGGTTCGCGGTCTCGGAGGCGATGTTCCTCGCCCTCGGCAGTCTCGTGTCGATCGGTTTGCGGGCAGATGCGCCGGTGGCATGGTGCGTGTTGGCGGCCGGCTTGGGGTTCTTTGTGTGGAACCGTCCGCCCGCGCGGATCTTCATGGGGGATTGCGGCAGTCTCTTTTTGGGGGCCCTCACGTTTTCCTTGCTGCTTGGGGGTATGTCGCGACAGGGGTGGGAGGCCGTGCCGGCATGGTTGATCATGGCTTCCCCTTTCGTGGCCGATGCCGGGGTGACGTTGCTGCGGCGTGTGCTCCGGGGCGAACGCTTTTGGTTGCCGCACCGCTTGCATGCGTATCAGCGCCTGGCGCGCCGCTGGGGGGGGCATCGTCCGGTTTTACTGGGGCTTTGGCTCCTCGATGGGCTCTTGCTCGTGTTGCTGGCCTTGCTGCGCTGGCGGGGCGTCGAACCGTCGGCGTTACTGGCTGTCGGGGTGCTCGGAGTATTGTCGGCTGCAGCTTTTCTTGCAGGGGCGGGAAGAACATGGGAATGAGCCACCTGGTGAATCTGCTATCGGCGCTCTCGCCGATGGGAAAACGGTGGTTGATGGCCGTGGGCGATTCGGTGGCGCTCGCCGTGATGGTTACCGCGGCCACGAGTCTGGCTTTCGGCGACGTCGCTTGGGGTCGCGCGATTTTGGCCGTGCTCATAGCGATCGTGATCGCGCTGCCCATCTTCGCCTGGTGTGGCCTCTACCGGGCAATCATCCGTTACATCAGCGACCACGCCTTGTGGGCGATCACCAAGGCGGTCACGGTGGCTTCCGTTCTTTGGGGCCTTGCGGTGCGGGAAATCTTTACCGATCACGGCGCGCAGCAGCTTGCCGTGGCGGTGATCCTCTTTTGGACCTTTGCGCTCGTCGGGGTGGGAGGATCTCGGTTCATCGCCCGTTGGGTGCTGTGGTGGCCGCTGCGTCGTCAGTTCGGCGGCCGCCAGGTGCTCATCTTCGGTGCGAACGACGCGGGCTGGCAGCTCGTCTCGGCGTTGCGTCAGGGCAAGGAATTCTTTCCGGCGGCCTTCCTCGACGAGGATCCTTTGGTGATCGGCAAGGAGATCGGGGGGGTTCGCGTCTTCGGCATGGATTCACTCGGCATGCTCGTGAGTCGCTACGAGATTCGCGACGCCATCGTCGCCCTACCGCAGGCCTCCGAGCTGCAGCGCAAGCGCGTGGTCGAGGCGTTGCAGCGGTTCAACCTGCGCGTGCGGGTGATGCCGCCGGTGGCTGATTTCACCGCGGGCCGTTATCTGCCGCGCATCGTGCGTGAAGTGGATGTGGGCGATCTCCTTGGGCGCGATGGCGTGGTGCCCGACATGGAGCTGATGCGGGAGTCGGTGAGCGGCAGGGTAGTGATGGTCACGGGCGCAGGCGGTTCCATCGGCTCGGAACTGTGCCGGCAGATCGCCCTGCTCGATCCGGTGCGTCTCGTGCTCGTCGAAATCAACGAATACGCGCTCTACCGTGTGCAGCAGGCGTTACTGGAGCTCGGTTTCTCCGATCTGGTGCCCGCCTTAGGCAGCATCGAGGATCGCGATTGGTTGCGCGACCTCATCCAGCGTCACGGCATCACCACGATCTTTCACGCTGCCGCTTACAAGCACGTCCCCTTGGTCGAGCAGAATGCCTTGCAGGGGATACGCAACAACGTACTCGGCTCCAAAGCGCTCGTCGAGGCGGCGCTTGCCGAGGGTATCGAGCGGTTCGTATTGATCTCCAGCGACAAGGCGGTGCATCCGACGAACGTGATGGGTGCGACGAAGCGTTGGTCGGAGCTGTTGGTACTGGCAGCCGCTCATCGCTGCCTCCAGGAACGGCTTCCCTGTCGATTCAGTATGGTGCGCTTCGGCAACGTTCTGGGGTCTTCGGGTTCGGTGGTGCCGCTCTTCAAGCGCCAGATCGAGCGCGGCGGCCCCATCACGGTCACGCACCCCGAGGTGACGCGCTACTTCATGTCGATCCATGAGGCGGTGGAACTCGTGTTGCAGGCAAGCAGCCTTGCCGAAGGGGGAGAGGTTTTCTTGCTCGACATGGGAGAGCCGGTTTCGATTCTCGACCTCGCGCGCAAGTTGATCACCTTGGCGGGCTTGTCGCTGCGCGATGCGGCGCATCCCGACGGCGACATCGAGATCGTCTTCACGGGTCTGCGTCCAGGAGAGAAGCTGCACGAAGAGCTGGTGATCGGCGCGAACGTGCAGCCCACGCGTCACCCCAAGATCCGCCGTGCGGATGAACCTTGGATCGACGCCGATCGGCTTCATGCCTGGGTGCGGTTGCTGGAACAGGCCATTGCGCGACGCGACGAGGCGCTGGCGCGTGAAATCACGCTCGTCGTGGCGCAGCAACCGGACGGGGAAGAGCTCGATCGCCTGTTTTCCGAGTTTGCGCACCGTCTCGGCATGAAAGGGACGGTGGTATCGCTTGCGCGCCCGACGGTGGGGCAACGACGGGTCGCCCTCGGCTGAGGGGCGTGGCGCTCGTCCCCTCTCTCAGCGGTTTGTCTTACATCCTGCGTTCTGGTCGTCTTGCTATTCTCCGTGCGCCTCGATTTTTCGAGGCGTCCCTTCGTTATCTGTCAGATCCTGGCCGATTGCAGCGATCCGCGACGTCGTGCATTATTCATAGGTCGCGAGACGATGCATGAGCTGATCGAGGAGCAATGATGTTCGTACTCAACCCGGTTCGCCGTTGGGCTCCGCTGCTGGGATTGGTCGTGGGGCTGCTGGCGGTCTATGGGGTGACGTTACACACCCCTCCCTTCTTCGACGACATCAATTTATTCGATGACGTCGCTCGTTGGCAGTTCATCCCCTACGTCGTGGGCGGAAAGCGCTTCCTTTCCTATGCGGCGTTTCATTTCGTCGATGCGCTGGCGCCGGGATCGGTGCTGGCGCAGCGTCTCTTTGACCTGGGGCTGCACGTCGCCAACGCCCTGTTGCTCTATGCCCTGGTGCGATCGGTTTCGCGACGGGAAGCGTCGCGCGAGTCGGTTCCTTCCTGGGGGCCGGCTGCCGCCGTGGCATGGTTCGCTCTCTCGCCCGTCTCCCTCTACGCCGTGGCGTACCTGCAGCAGCGTTCGATCGTGATGGCGACGACGTTTGCGCTGCTCTCCTACCTCTTCTTCGTTTCGTCGTTGGAGCGTTCGCGAGCCTTGCTGCTACGGGGGCTTTTCATGTTGCTCGCCGTGGCCGCTTATGTCGCTGCCGTTTTCTCCAAGGAGCAGGCAATTACGGCTGCGGCCGGATTCGGCATGCTCTACCTCGTGCATCGGGCTTCGCAGCGACCCGACGGGCGTGCGCTCGATTTGCGCGCTTTCCTCGTCTTGGTGGCGCTATTGCTCGCGGCTGCAGCCCTCGTCTGGTTCGTGTTTCGTGGGGCACTGTGGGCGTATTTCGTCCATGGCGAGAGCCAAGTCCCGCCGTGGATTCTCGAGTCCCTCGCCCAGATCACCGATCGGCCGTCGGGGCTTCTGTGGTGGCTGTCGATCCTGCTGGAAGCGAAGGCGTTTTTTTTCTACCTCTACGTCTGGTTGGTTCCAGATGTATGGCGTATGTCGATCGATTTGCGTCCGGCGCTGTCGGTCAATCCATATGATGCTATTGGTATCGTCGCCTTCGTTGGCTATCTCTTGGTGCTCATCGGCTCGTGGGGTTACCTCGCCCGTGGCAGGGATGCAGCGAAGCGCTGGCTGGCGCTGGGGCTCGCGTGGTTTGCCACCTCTTTTCTCATCGAATTCACCGTCTATCGCATCCTCGACCCCGTCGTCCTCTACCGCAGCTACTGGTGGGCGACCGGACTTCCTTTCGTCGCGGTGGGCGGTTTGGCTTGGATACGCCATCGTTGGCCTGCGTTTGCCGCGTGCTGGCTGGGTCCGGTCGTTGCCGTCTATCTTGCGATCGTGTTCCTTGCCGCCGTCTGGCATGCGCAGACTTTCCGCTCGCCGCTGGCGTTGTGGGACCAAGCGGTAAAAGCCTTGCCGGCTACGGCGTGGAGCGATCCACGCCATTATGCCGCGTGGCGGCCGCTCCTCAATCGCGGCATCGCTCGATTGAAAGAGGGCGACGCCACGGGGGCCTTGCAGGATTTCGAGCAGGCGCGCCGGCTCAACGGTCCTCCTGGAGTGACCGAATATTACCTCGCCCTCTCGCGCAAGGCGGCCGGCGACTTGGCGGGTGCCTGGCGTGAGGTTCGGGCGGCACTGCAGGCGTCGATCGATCCGAGCTTCCGTGTGTCACGGACGAACCTCGTGGCGCTTGCCATCGACTTGGCTTCCGATGTCGGCCAGTATGACGAATCTCTCCGCTTGGCCGAGTCGTCCTTTGGTTCCGATCTCGCCCGCCTGCCACGCCGTTTGGATGACTCCGTGGTGACCACGGTGCTGCGCGCCTATGCTCGATCCCTGATTCGACTCGATCGACCCGCTGAAGCCGCCGATCTCCTGACGCGCTGGTCTGCCGTGGGAGAGTTGCCGCGCGAGCTGAAAATCCTCTGGATCGATGCGCTGGGTCGGGCCGGTCGGTTCGAAGAGGCAGAACGTCGGCTGGCGGCATTTGGCCCCGCGGTGGAGGAAGATGCCCAGTTGCTGAGTCTGAGAGCCCTGTTGTCGGCCCGCCAAGGAAGAACCGAAGCGGCGCTCAGCGATGCCCGGAAAGCGCAGCAGATCGCTCCGGACAACGCGCAAGTGCGGCGACTCTTGGAGATTCTGCAGCGACAGACTTCTCGTCCAATGTAGTCTAGAACCATAAATTTTTATCCATTTTGCATTGATATGAGGAATCTCCTGGGTGGGAGGAGCCCGTGCTACTCCCGCCCTACTCACCTGGTAGCGATATATCATATTGCCCTGCGCACGAGAGACCGTTCAACCGACATGGGATGTGATGACCGTGGATAAGGATCGAATGCAGTTTGCTGAAATGAGGGAAATACTGCGCTCGATGCGCCCGTTTTTCTTTGGGGTCGGGGCGTTTTCGTTCGTGATCAACCTGCTGCAGCTCACCGCGCCGCTCTACATGCTGCAGGTGTACGACCGGGTGCTCAACAGCCGCAACGAGACGACGCTCTTGATGCTCACGATCCTGGTGGTCGCGCTCTTCCTGGTGATGGCGGCGATCGAGTTCGTGCGCTCGCGGGTGCTGGTGCGCGTGGGGGCGGCCATGGAGGCGAAACTGAACGACCGGGTGTTCGACGCGGCGTTCGAGGCGACGCTGCGCCGCGGCGGGAACGCGCGGCAGGCGCTCACGGACCTCACCCAGCTGCGCCAGTTCATGACCGGAAACGGGCCGTTCGTGCTGTTCGACGCGCCGTGGTTTCCCATCTATCTGGCGGTGATTTTCCTGATGCATCCGCTGATCGGCTGGTTCTCGGTGGGCGCGGCGCTCATCCTGGTGGCGCTCACGGCGGTGACCGAGATGGCGACGCAGAAGCCCCTGGCGGAGGCGAACAAGTACGCCAACGAGGCGACGAATTTCGCGCACAACAATCTGGCGAACGCCGAGGTGGTGGAGGCGCTGGGGATGCTGCCGGCGCTGCGCGACCGGTGGAAGAAGAAGCACGTGCAGCATCTGGTGCTGCAGGCGGTGGCGAGCGACCGAGCGGGCTTGATTTCGTCGGTGACGAAGTTCGTCCGGGTGACGTCGCAGTCGCTGATCCTGGGGCTGGGGGCGTGGCTGGCGATCAAGAACGAGCTCTCGCCCGGGGGGATGATCGTGGGTTCGATCCTGATGGGGCGGGCGCTTGCGCCGATCGATCAGCTGATCGGCAACTGGAAGGGCTTCGTGCAGGCGCGGCTCGCTTATGACCGGCTGGGGCAGCTGCTGGCGGCCTTTCCGGCGCGGCCGCCGCGCATGTCGCTGCCCGCGCCCAAGGGCGAGGTGGTGGTGGAAGGGGTGGTGCTCACGCCGCCCGGCGGCACCGTGCCGGTGCTGCGCGGGGTGAGTTTCGCCATTCCCACCGGGGCGATCGTGGGGGTGATCGGGCCGAGCGGTTCGGGCAAATCGACGCTCGCGCGGGCGCTGGTGGGGGTGTGGACGCCGCAGGCGGGGAAGGTGCGCCTGGACGGGGCGGACGTTTCATCGTGGGACAAGGCGGAGCTGGGAAGGTATCTGGGCTATCTGCCGCAGGACATCGAACTCTTCGACGGGACGATCGCGGAGAACATCGCGCGCTTCGGGTCGATCGAGGCGCCCTTGGTGGTGGCGGCGGCGCAGGCGGCGGGGGTGCACGAGATGATCCTGCGCTTTCCGCAGGGCTACGACACGCCGATCGGCGCGGGCGGGGCGGTGCTCTCGGGCGGACAGCGCCAGCGCGTGGGTCTGGCGCGGGCCTTGTACGGTGACGTGCGCCTGATCGTACTCGACGAGCCGAACTCGAACCTGGACGACGTGGGCGAGGCGGCGCTGGTTCAGGCGCTGCTGCGGCTCAAGGCGCAGGGCAAGACGGTGGTGGTGATCACGCACCGCACGAGCGTGCTGGCGGCGGTGGACCGGCTGCTGGTGATGCGCGACGGCGTGGTGCAGGCCTACGGGCCGCGCGACGAGGTGCTGGCAGCGCTGCAGCGGGCGGCGCAGCAGGCGCAGGCCGCGGCGGCACAGCAGCAACAGGGCGGGCAGGCGGTGGCGCCGGCGTGAGCGGGTTTTTTCGGAAAGGGAATACAGGTTCAGGGATGAACGGTGATGAGTGACGAGAAGTTGTTGACGGGGCCGGCGGGCAAGGAGCTCACCATCGACGGGGCGATCGCGCCGGTGGTGGTGGCCGAGGAGCACCTGCCGCACGAGGCGAAGCGTTTCCTGCGCATTGGGATGCTGATCCTGCTGGTGCTGGTGGGCGGGTTCTTCGCCTGGGCGGCGCTTGCGCCGCTCGATGCGGGGGTGCCGGCGGCAGGGGTGACGATCGTCGAATCCAAGCGCAAGACGGTGGCGCACCTCTCCGGCGGGATCGTGAAGGAGATCCTGGTGCGCGACATGCAGTTCGTGCGCGCGGGCGACCCCCTGGTGGTGCTCGACGAGACCACGGCTTCGGCCCAGTACGAGAGCGCGAACAAGGAGTATCTCTCGCTCATGGCGATGAAGGCGCGGCTGGAGGCGGAGCGGGCCGATGCGAGCACGATCCGCTTTCCCGAGGAGCTGATCGAGGCGGCGAAGACGGATCCGGAGGCGGGACGGCAGATGGCGCTGCAGCGCGATCTCTTCGCGGCGCGGCGCTCGTCCCTGGCGAGTGACCTGCGCGTGTTCGAGGAGCAGGTGCGCACCTACAGCCAGGATGCGGCCTCCAAGCGCGAGCAGCTCACCTTGCTGCAGGAGCAGCTCAAGGGGATCCGGTCGCTGGCGGCGGAGGGCTATGCGCCACAGTCGCAGCGGCTCGATTTGGAGCGACAGGCGCTGGATCTGCAGGCGCGGCTCGATCTGTCACAGCGTCAGGCCGACGAGGCGCGCTTACGGGCGGCGCAGCGGCGCGAGGAGTATCGCAAGGAGGTGGAGTCGCAGCTCGCCGAAGTGGCCAAGCAGGTGGCGGTGCTCGACGAGAAGCGGCGCGCCTTGCGCGAGGAGCTCACGCGCACGGTGATCAAGGCGCCGGTGGATGGGTACGTGAACGCGCTGGCGGTGCATACGGTGGGTGGGGTGGTGCGCCCGGGCGAGCCGCTCATGGAGATCATTCCGGCCGACGAACGGCTGGAATTCGAGGTGCGCGTGCCGGCGCATTTGATCGAGCACGTGCATCAGGGGCTGAAGGCCGACGTGATGCTGCAGAACTTCAGCAAGGAGCTGCCGCATCCGCTGGAAGGGGAGGTGGTGTCGGTGTCGGCGGACCTCGTGGTCGACAAGGATCCGAACGTGCCGCCGCATTATCTGGCGCGGGTGCGGCTCACCGACAAGGGCAGAGAGACCCTGGGCAACCGCCTGCTGCAGCCGGGCATGCCGGTGAGCGTGGTGATCAAGACGGGCGAGCGTACCTTCCTGCATTATCTGGTCGATCCGCTGCTGCGGCGATTCCATCAGGCCTTGACGGAGCAGTGAGCCATGCGGGTACGTTGGTTGGTGGCAGGATTGTTGAGCGGGGCGTGCGCGCTGCCGGCGTGGGCGCTGGATTTCGCCGAGGCGTTCCGCCTGGCGAAAGACTACGACGCGCGGGTGAAGATTGCAGGATCTCGCGCCGCGCAGGACGAAGCGGGGGTGGACGTGGCGCGCTCGCGGCTGCTGCCGCAGGTGTCGGCGGCGGCGGCGCGCGGGAAGCAATATACGCACACCAAATATTTGTCTGGGCCCTATCCGTCGCAATACGATGAGCCGGATACGAAGAACTGGGCGCTGCAGGTGCGCCAGGGGCTCTATCGTCCGGCCGAATGGCGCAGCTGGGATCGGGCCCAGAGCCTGGCGGAAGCGAGTGCGCGCGGGATGGAGGCCGAGACGGCCACGCTCTTGTCGCGCGTGGCCAAAGCCTATCTGGCGCTGCTGGAGGCGCGCACGCAGCTGAAAGTGGCCGAGCAGGACGTGGCGCGCTATACGGAGGTCTTGCGCCAGGCGCAGCGGGCCTTCGAGACGGGTCAGGGAACGCGCATCGAGATCGAGGAGGCTCAGGCGCGCCTGGATTCGGCGCAGGCGAGCGTGGTCGATTGGCAGGGGCAGATCGAGACGGGGCGGCAGGATCTGGCGGCCTTGATCGGACAGGAGGTGAACCCAGAGGAGCTGACCCCTTTCACCGAGGTGCGGGGCCTTGCGCGCGACATGCTGCAGGAACCGGTGACGGCATGGGTCGAGCGGACGATGCTGCAAAACCCCGAGCTTGCTTCGCTCAAGGCGCAGCTCGATGCGGCCGAGAAACAGGTGGCGGTGCAGAAGGCGGGGCATTTGCCGACGGTGGATGCGGTGGCGAGCCGAACCTTTTCACGCAGCGACAGCGTGACGACGATCGGCGAGGAGTATCTCTCCACCAACGTGGCGGTACAGGTGTCGATTCCGCTGTATTCGGGCGGCGGGGTGAACGCTTCGGTGCGGGCGGCGCTGGCGGCGCGTGAGGAGGCTCAGGCGCGCTTCGACGGCCGGCGGCGCGAGTTGGTCACCTCCACGACGAATGCGTATTCTCGGGTGCGCTTCGGCCTGGAGCGGGTGACGGCGCTCGATCAGGCAACGCGCTCGGCGGAGCAGGCGCTCGCGGCCACGCGCAAGGGGGTGCAGGCGGGCACGCGCAACAACGTGGATGTGCTGAACGCGGAGCAGGATCTGGCCAAGGTGCAGATGCAGTGGGTGAGCGCGGCCTTCGAGCTCCTGGGGTCGATCGTGGAGCTGTGGGCGGCCACGGGCGAAGTGGATCAGGCGCTGCAGCGGCTGGAGGCGGTGCAGCGGCAGGGGGCTGGCAAGATGGGATCGCCTAGCTGAGCGGCTGCGGGGCCGTGAGGGCGAAGGCGTGCGCCAGGATGCGGTAGAGGTCGGCATCGAACCGGCGGGGGCGCTCGAGGGCGGCGGCGAGTTCTTCGGGCGTGGGTTCGTGGTCGAAGCGTGTGAGGAGGCACCAGCGGTCGGCGACGATCGTCATGCGGCGTTCGCGCTCGGGGTCGTATTCGGTGAGGCGCACCGCGGCGGCGTAGGGCCAGGGTCGAGGCGGAAGGGCGGCGAGCGCGGCGCGAAGGCGCGCGTCGTGTACTTCGGGCGGTTCCTTGCCGGCGCAGGCGCCGAGGCATTGTTTCATCTGATGCGCGAGGCAGGGGCCGCGGCGCATGGGTTCCAGCCCCAGGCGTTGCGGGCAGAGGGCGTGGGCGCGGGCGATCTGGCGTAGGGCCTTTTCCGCGTGCTTGCGCTCGGGGAAAAGGCCGTGGACGCGGCCGAGCCACTCGGCCGGGTCGGTGCCGGCGAGGTTGCGGTAGCCGACCACGGGGCCGCGCGGCCTGGGTTCGGGGAGCGGTTCGATGGCCCAGGCGCCGCGCGCGCGCAGCTGCCGGTTGTAGAGAGGCTGCAGCTGCTTGACGAGCTCGGCTTCGAGGAGCAGCGCCTCGAGCTCGCCGGCGGTTTCGAGCCAGTCGAGGCGCCGGACCTGCCGGGCGATCTCGGCTTCCGTGCCGTGGTGCTGCGCCTGGGAGAAGTGGTCGAGCACGCGGCTTCGCAGGCGTTTGCTCTTGCCGAGGTAGAGCGGCAGGTCGTTTTCCCCGTACATGAGGTAGACGCCGGGCACGTCCGGCAGGGATTCGAGCACGCCGTCAGCGAGCCCCGGTGGGCGGCTGGGCCATTGCATGGCCTTGCGCTTGGCGAGCAAGAGCGTTTCCGGAGGGAATTCGCGCCGCACGAGGTCGAGGAATTGGGCGAGCACTTCGACGTCGCCCATGGCGCGGTGGCGGGCGGTGCAGATGAATCCGTGGCGCTCGATCAGGCTGTCGAGGCCGTGTTTGTGGTATTGCGGGTAGAGGGCGCGCGAGAGTTTGACGGTGCACAGCACCGGGGATTCGAAGGTGAGCCCGCAGCGGCGAAAGGCCTGGCGCAGGAAGCCGTAGTCGAAGCGGGCGTTGTGGGCGACGAGCACGGCGTCGGCGAGCCGCGGCAGCAGTTCGGGGGCGAGCGACTCGAAAGGGGGGGCGTCGGCGACCATGGCGTTGGTGATGCCGACGAGCCGCTCGATGAGGGGGGGGATGGGGACGTCGGGGCGCACGAGGCTTTGCCAGCGATCGACGAGGCGGCCGCCTTCGAAGCGCAGCAGCGCGATCTCGGTGATGCGGTCGCGCTCGGGGTGCGCGCCGGTGGTTTCCAGGTCGAGGAGGACGTAGCGCTCGGCAAGCGGGGCGGCGGTCGCGACGTCTTCGGGCATGAGTTCAGGCGTGATGGGCGGAGTCGGCGTCGTAATAATAGGGATACGTTGGAACCTCGGCGCGGCGGAATTGTTCCGTGAGCTCGGGGTCCTGCGGTTTGTCCCACCACAGCGCCCGGCCTTTGCGGCGCTCTTCGAGCTGCTCGGGGTGCTTGGCGAGCCAGTCGCGGATGAACTTGGTGTGTTCGGATTCGTACATGACGGTACTCCTTCAGGCGAGGGCGCGGCGCCAAACGGTGCCGCTGGGAGTGTCTTCGATCTGGATGCCGGCGCGCTTGAGCTCGTCGCGGATGGCGTCGGCCCGGGCGAAGTCGCGGTCGCGACGGGCGGCGGCGCGTTCGGCGATCAGCGCTTCGATGCGTTCTTCGCTGAGCGTTTCTTCCCCTTGGGCGGGCAGGCGCTGACGCCAGGACTGCGGCGTGTCGGCGAGTAGCCCCAGGAGCTCGGCGGCGGCGAGGAATTCGCGCTTGCGCTCGGGGGTCGGGTCTTTGCGCAGCTGCGCGGCGGCTTCGTGCAAGAGCGCCAGCGCCTGGGGGGTGTTGAGGTCGTCGGCGAGCGCGGCGACGAATTCGGGCGCGGCGCCGAGCCCGTGCGGCAGCGCTTCGGGCACGAGTGCGGCCCGCCGCTCGGGGGAGAGCCCGAGGCGTTCGGCCGCGGCCTGGGGATCGAGCGGGGCGGCGGGGACGGATTCGGTGAGCGCGAGCGTGGTGTAGAGCCGGTCGAGCGCGTGCAGCGACTGTTCCAGCAACTCGGGGGTGAAGTCGAGCGGTTTACGGTAGTGGCCGGAGAGGAGGGCGTAGCGCAGCACTTCGCCAGGATAGCGCGCCAGCAGCTCGCGCACGGTGCGGAAGTTGCCCAGCGACTTGGACATCTTCTCGCCGTGAATGGTGAGGTAGCCGTTGTGCACCCAGTAGCGGGCGTAGGTGAGCCCGCCGTGGGCGCAGGTGCCTTGGGCGATCTCGTTTTCGTGGTGGGGGAAGATGAGGTCCTGCCCGCCGCCGTGGATGTCGATGGTCTGGCCCAGGTGGGTCTCGATCATGGCGGTGCATTCGATGTGCCAGCCGGGACGGCCGCGGCCCCAGGGGCTATCCCAGCCGGGGAGTTCGGGCGGGGAGGGTTTCCACAGCACGAAGTCGGCCGGGTCGCGCTTGTAGGGGGCGGGTTCGACGCGGGCGCCGGCGATGAGCTCGTCGCGCTTGCGCTTGGAGAGGATGCCGTAGTGGGGGTCGGAGGGGACGTGGAAGAGCACGTGCTCTTCGGCGACGTAGGCGTGGCCGCGGGCGATGAGCCGCTCGATGAGGGCGATGATCTGGGGGATGTGGTCGGTGGCGTAGGGCTCGACCGTGGGCGGGAGCGCGTTGAGCTGGGCGATGTCTTCGTGGAAGGCGCGGGCGTAGCGCTCGGCGAGCTCCCGGATGGGCACACCTTCGGCCTGGGCCGCGGCGTTGATCTTGTCGTCGATGTCGGTGATGTTGCGGGCGTAGACGACCTGGGGGTAGCAGAGCCGCAGCAGGCGGAAGAGGGTGTCGAAGACGACCACCGGCCGGGCGTTGCCGATGTGGATGTAGTTGTAGACCGTGGGGCCGCAGACGTACATCGTCACCCGGGCGGGGTCGAGCGGCTCGAAGCGGCGCTTGTCTTGCGTGAGCGTGTCGTGCAGGAATAGCTCCAACGGTTTCTCCGGCGGGGGTCGGGAACGAAAGGAGGGAGTGGCTCAGCCGCCTTGCAGCTTTTCAAGGCGCTCGTGCCGTTCCTGCGCTTCGAGGCAGAGGGTGGCGGTGGGACGGGCGAGCAGGCGCTTGAGGCCGATCGGCTCGCCCGTTTCTTCGCACCAGCCGTAGGTGCCTTTCTCGATGCGTTCAAGCGCTTCGTCGATCTTCTTCATGAGCTTGCGTTCGCGGTCGCGCACACGCAGCTCCAGCGCCTGTTCTTCCTCGATGGTGGCGCGGTCGGTCCAGTCGGGAGTGACTTCGTTCTCCTGCTGGAGGGATTGCGTGGTCTCGGCGGCTTTTTCCAGCAGCCTGCGCTTTTCTTCGAGCAGCAGTTTCTTGAAGAACTTGAGCTGGCGCGGGGACATGTAGTCCTCTTCGGGCATGGCCAGCAGCTCCTCCACCGTGGGGATGTCGTCGTCTTCGAGGGTTTCTTGCGTCATGTTGGTCGTGTTCATCGTTCCTCTCCGGTGTGCCTCGGGTCGAGTCGGGCGTGCGCGATTGTAATGGGCTTGGCGCGGCTTGGGAAGGGTGGCGCGGTTCAGGGCTCTGCCCGGGGGGTGCTTCCTTGGGCGTCGAAGCCGCGTTGCAGGCGCACGACTTCGGGCACGCGGCGGATCGCCCGCATGATGCGGGCAAGGTGGATGCGGTCGGCCACTTGCAGGGTGAAGGAGATGGCGAGATACAACCCCTGGTGGGCTTCCATCTGCACGGCGAGGATGTGTCCGTGCTCGGCGGCGATGGCGGCGGTGATGCGCGCGAGCATGCCGACGGCGTCGCGGGCGAGCACGCGCAGCCCCACTTCGAAGCGGGTGGTTTCGGGGCGGTTGGGATCCCAGTCGACGTCGATCCAGCGCCGGTCGCCGCCCTGGCGGCGCAGGCGCGGGCAGTCGTGGCGGTGGATCTCCAGGCCGTGCCCTTTGCTGAGCAGCCCGACGATGGGGTCGCCGGGCAGCGGATGGCAGCAGCGGCCGAAGACGACGGCTTGCCCCTCGTCGCCGCGGATGAGCACGGGGCCGGAGGCGCGCGGCTTGAGCACGCCGGGGCGGCCGGATTCGAGGTCTTGCGCGTGGGTGAGCTCTTCGGCGATCTGCGCCGGGTTGAGGTGCCCCAGGCCGATGTCTTCGAGGAGTTGTTTCTTGCTGCGGCCGGTGTGCTGGCGCAGGAGGCGGTCCCAGGCGAAGACGCTGATCTGCCCCAGCGTGAGGCCGCGCGGGCGCAGCGCCTGGTCGAGCAGGCGCTCGCCGAGCGAGACGGCCTGCTCGTTTTTCTGGTGGCGCAGGAAGTGGCGGATCTCGGCGCGGGCCTTGGCGGTGCGCACGTAGTTGAGCCAGGCGGGGTTGGGGCTGGGGTAGGAGGAGGTGATGATCTCGACCCGGTCGCCGTTGGCGAGCTCCGTGCGCAGCGGCATGAGTTCGCCGTTGATGCGGCAGGCGATGCAGCGGTGGCCGACGTCGGTGTGGATGGCGTAGGCGAAGTCGACGGGGGTGGCGCCGCGCGGCAGGGCGAAGATCTCGCCGCGCGGGGAGAAGACGAAGACTTCGTCCGGGTAGAGGTCGATCTTGAAGCTTTCGAGGAAGTCGCGCGCTTCGGGGTCGTTCGATTGCAGCTGCACGAGCGATTGCAGCCAGGCGTGGGTCTGGCGCTCGAAGGCGTCGACGCGCTCGCCGGCGTCTTTGTAGATCCAGTGGGCGGCCACGCCGTCTTCGGCGAGCCGGTGCTGGGTTTGGGTGCGTACCTGGATTTCGACGGGAATGCCCTGCGGGCCGATGACGGTGGTGTGCAGCGACTGGTAGCCGTTGGGCTTGGGCAGCGCGAGGTAATCCTTGAACTTGCCAGGCACCGGCTTGAAGGCGGCGTGCAGCGCGCCGATGGCGAGGTAGCAGCTCTTTTCGTCGGGCACGACGACGCGAAAGCCGAAGAGGTCGAGGATCTGCTCGAAGCGCAGGTGCTTGCTGCGCATTTTCTGGTAGATGGAATAGAGGTGCTTGCGCCGGCTGCTGATCTGGGCTTCTACCCCCCAGACGACGAGCTGGCGTTCGATGAGTGTGCGGATCTTGTCGAGGAGTTCGTCGCGCGCTCCGAGCGCGGCTTCGACGGAGTGGGCGAGCACGGCGTATCGCCAGGGATGGCGGTGCTGGAAGGCGAGATCCTGCAGTTCGCGATAGAGGGTGTTGAGCCCGAGCCGGTTGGCGATGGGGGCGTAGATCTCGAGCGTTTCCTGGGCGATGCGGCGGCGCTTGGCCGGGGCGACGGCGCCCAGCGTGCGCATGTTGTGGGTGCGGTCGGCCAGCTTGATGAGGATGACGCGCAGGTCGCGCGCCATGGCGAGCAGCATCTTGCGGAAGTTTTCCGCCTGGTTGTCCTCGAGGCTCTGGCTTTCGAGCCGCTCGATCTTGGTGAGGCCGTCGACGAGCTCGGCGGTGACCGGGCCGAAGCGGTGGGCGAGCTCGCTCTTGCGGATGTGCGCGTCTTCCATCACGTCGTGCAAGAGCGCGGCGGCAATGGCGGAAGCATCGAGCTTCCAGTCGGCCACCAGGGAGGCGACGGCGATGGGATGCGTGACGTAGGGTTCGCCGCTCGCACGCTTCTGGCCTTGGTGCGACCAGGCGGCGAAGCGGGCGGCGTCGTCGATGCGTTCGACTTCGGCGGAGGGGAGATAGCCGAGGAGCTTCTCGCGCAGGGCGCCGTAGGATGGCGGCAGCTCCACGGAAACGAAGGGTTCGCGCGCCGCGGAGCTCTCGTCGGGGGGGGAGAGGATCTCGGCGGCGGGCATGGCGGTCTCAGCTCTGGGCGCGGTCGAGGATGTCGCGCCCGACTCTGCCGGCGGCGATTTCGCGCAGCGCAATGACGGTGGGTTTGTCGCGTTCGCGCCCGCGATCGAGCGGCACGAGCGGTTCGGCGCCGATGGAGAGCTGGCGCGCGCGGGTGGCGGCGGCGAGCGTCATCTCGAAGCGGTTGGGGATGTGCTTGAGGCAGTCTTCGACGGTGATGCGGGCCATGGGGTCATTCCTGTAGGAGTTGGGCGAAGTAGGCGGCGTGGCGGCGCTTTTGCACCGGCAGCCGCAGGCGCGCGGCGCGCACGACGGCGGTGAGTTCGTCGATGGCGCGCTCGAGCCGGTCGTTGATTATAACGTAGTCGAATTCTTCCACGTGGCGCATCTCCTCGCGGGCGGCGGCCAGGCGCCGGGCGATGGTGGCTTCGCTGTCGGTGCCGCGGCCGCGCAGGCGCGCTTCGAGTGCCTCGAGCGAGGGCGGCAGGATGAAGATGCTCACGGCGTGCGGGAACATCCGGCGCACCTGGCGCGCGCCCTGCCAGTCGATTTCGAGGAGCACGTCGCGGTCTTGCTGCAATTGGGTTTCGATCCAGGTACGGGAAGTGCCGTAGTAGTTTCCGTGGACTTCGGCCCATTCGAGAAGTTCGCCGCCGTCGCGCAGGCGCAGGAATTCTTCCCGGCTGACGAAGCGGTAGTCGCGCCCGTCGACTTCGCCCGGCCGCGGGGCGCGGGTGGTGTAGGAGATGGACAGCGCCAGCCCCGGCTCGCGTTCGAGCACGGCATGCACGAGGGTGGTCTTGCCGGCGCCGGAGGGGGCGGTGACGATGTAGAGGGTGCCAAGAGGCTGCGCGTTCATTCGAGGTTCTGCACCTGTTCGCGGATCTGTTCGATGAGCACTTTCATCTCGAGCGCGAGGCGCGACAGTGCCAGGCTGCCGGCCTTGGAAGCGAGGGTGTTGGCTTCGCGGTTGAATTCCTGCAGCAGGAAGTCGAGCCGTTTGCCGACGGGGCCGCCGCGGGTGAGCGTGCGTTCGAGTTCCTGGAGGTGGGAGGAGAGGCGGTCGAGCTCTTCGGCGACGTCGAGGCGCTGGGCGACGAGGGCGACTTCCTGCTCCACGCGCTGGGGATCGGGCGTCTGGCCGAGCGCTTCGAGCGCTTCGAGGAGCTTGCGGCGCTGGGCCTCGACGGCTTCGGGCGCAAGCGCGCGGGCGCGCTCGACGAGCTCGGCGATGGCCGTGGCCCGTTCGCGGATGGCGGCGGCGAGCGCCTCGCCCTCGCGGGCGCGGTGCGCGAGGAGTTCGGCGAGCGCCGCTTCGAGCAGCTCGAGCAGGCGCCGCTGCGTTTCCTCGGGATCGAGCTCGGCTTCGCGCACCACGCCGGGCCAGCGCAGGATCTCGCCCACCGTGAGGGAGGCCGCTTCGGGCAGATGCCGGTGGATTTCGGTCTGGGTGAGGGCGAGCGCCTGCAGGGCGACGGCGTCGAGCGTGAGCGCCGCTTGCACGGGCGCGCTTTGCACTTCGAGCCGGCATTCGATCTTGCCGCGGGCGAGCGCCTTTTGCAGGCGTTCACGCAGCAGCGGCTCGAAGGAGCGCCAGTCCTCGGGCAGGCGGAAATAGAGGTCGAGGAAGCGTCCGTTGACGCTGCGCAGTTCGAGGCGCAGGAGCCGAGCGCCGATTTGGGTTTGCGCGCTGGCAAACCCTGTCATACTGTGTATCATTGAGTGATTCCACGCTTCGTCCGAGGCGGTTTATCATACCCGGTCCGGCCATGTCGACACAACAAAACGCTCCGTTGCCCGAGGGGTGGCTCGTGGAGGGCTACCGCATTCTCGACCTGCTCGCCAAGGGGGGGTTTTCTTTCGTCTATCGCGCCCGCGATCGCGAAGGAAAAACGGTGGCGATCAAGGAGTATCTGCCGCATACCCTGGCGCGGCGCGAGGAAGGGGATATCGAGCCGGAGATCCTGCCCGATTGCGAGCGGGCCTTCCTCTTCGGGCTGAAGTGTTTCTTCGAGGAAGGGCGGTCGCTCGCGCGCATCAACCACCCCAACGTGATCCGGGTGCTCAACTTCTTCCGGGCGAACCAGACCGTCTATATGGTGATGCAATACGAGGAGGGGCGCACCCTCTTGCAGTACGTCCGCCAGAAGAAGGGGGGGCTGCGCGAGAGCTTCATCCGGGCGATGGGGTTGCGGGTGCTCTCGGGGCTGCGCGAGGTGCACACGCACAAGCTGCTGCACCTCGACTTGAAACCGGCCAACATCTACCTGCGGCGCAACGGCGATCCGGTGCTGATCGATTTCGGCTCGGCGCGCCAGAGCCTGTCTTCCGACCAGGAGTGGGTGCGCACGATGTTCACGCCCGGCTACGCTCCGCCCGAGCAGCTCAGCGGCAAGCGGGAGGACATCGGGCCGTGGACCGATCTCTACAGCTTCGGCGCCACGCTCTATACCTGCGTCACCGGGCAGGCGCCGCCGCGGGCGGAGGCGCGGCAGGAGAAGGACGATCTGGCGCAGCGCCTCGAACCCTATCGGGAGCACTATACGCCGGAGCTGATCGATCTCATCGTCGACCTGATGCAGCTCGATCCCGAGAAGCGGCCGCAGAGTGCCTATGCGGTGCAGAAGGTGCTGTCGGCCTACGTGCCGTTCTTGGTGGCCGCCACCGAATACCGCTCGCTGATGCCGTCCCTTCCTGAAGGAGCCGAACGATGAAGTTCTCCATCCATCAGGCCACGAGCGTGGGTGGAAGGCCGGTGAACGAAGACCGGGTGGGCTATGCCTATTCGCGCGAGGCGCTCCTCATGGTGCTCTCCGACGGTATGGGAGGGCATGCGGCTGGCGAAGTGGCGGCGCAGATCACACTGCAGAGCCTCATCCAGGCGTTTCGCCTGTCGGCCAAGCCGCGCGTCGAGGATCCCTTGAGTTTCCTGTCGCAGGCGATCATCAACGCGCACTATGCGATCCTGGAATATGCTCGCGTGAATCACATCGAGGGGAACCCGCGTGCGACGGTCGTCACCTGCCTCGTGCAGGAAGGGGGATACGCCTGGTGGGCGCACGTGGGCGATTCGCGCCTCTATCACATCCGCCATGGCAAGGTGCTCACGCGCACCATCGACCACTCGCACGCGCAGCTCCTGATCGAACAGGGGGTGCTCAGCGAAGCCCAGTTGCGCACGCACGACAGCCGCAACCGCCTCTATTGCTCGCTCGGCGGGGAAACCTTGCCGCACGTCGACTTCGGTCGGCGGGCGGTGTTGCAGGCTGGGGACGTGATCGCCCTGTGTTCCGACGGCCTGTGGGGCGTGCTCGACGACGAGGAGATCGCCGAGCGCCTCGCGCGCGGACCGCTCGTGCGGGTGGTGCCCGAACTGGTGGAGCAGGCGGAGATGGAGGCGGGGCCCAACTCGGACAACGTCTCGCTCATCGCCATGCGTTGGGAGGAGGGCGAACCCTCCTTGGCGCCGGACACGGTTTCCACCGAGACCATGGCGCTCGACCAGGTGACGACGGCCTTCTCTCTGCCGCAGCAGCCGCCGGGTTTTTCGGCCGAACCCCTCGACAACGAAGAGATCGAACGGGCGATCCGCGAGATCAACGAGACGATCCAGAAATTCAAGGGATGATGCATGAGGCATGATGGCAGGCGCGCCGACGAACTGCGTCCGGTGCGCATCGAACGAGGCTTCACGGAATATGCCGAAGGCTCAGTGCTGGTATCTTTCGGGCGCACGCGGGTGCTATGCACCGCGAGCGTGGAAGAATCCGTGCCGCCTTTCCTCAAGGGGACGGGGCAGGGCTGGGTGACGGCCGAATACGGCATGCTGCCGCGCGCCACGCACACGCGCACGCCGCGCGAGGCGGCCAAAGGGAAACAGGGCGGGCGCACGCTGGAGATCCAGCGCCTGATCGGGCGCTCGCTGCGCGCGGTGGTGGACCTGGCGGCGCTGGGGGAGCGGCAGGTCGTGCTCGATTGCGACGTGCTGCAGGCCGACGGCGGCACGCGCACGGCGGCGATCACGGGGGCCTGGGTGGCCCTTGCCGATGCGTGCGAGGCGCTGGTGGCGCGAGGGGTGCTCTCCGCTTCGCCCGTGCGCGACCAGGTGGCGGCGGTGTCGGTGGGACTCGTGGAGGGCGAGGTGTTGCTCGACCTCGATTACGCCGAGGATTCCACCTGCGACACCGACATGAACGTGGTGATGACTGGCGCGGGCGGCTTCGTCGAATTGCAGGGCACGGCCGAGCACGGGGCGTTCGACCGGAAGGCGCTCGAAGCCCTGCTCGCGCTCGCCGAGAAAGGGATCGGCGAGTTGCTTGTCGCCCAGCGGGAGAGCCGGGCGTGAGTTCGGGCAAACGCCGGGTGGTGCTCGCGAGCAACAACGCGAAGAAGGCGGCCGAGCTCGAGGCGCTGCTCGCTCCGCTCGGCTGGGAGGTGCTGGCGCAAGGGGCGCTGGGCATTACGGAGGCCGAGGAGCCGCATCCGACCTTCCTGGAAAATGCGCTCGCCAAGGCGCGGCACGCGGCGGCCGCTTCCGGCTTGCCGGCGATCGCCGACGACTCGGGCCTGGCGGTGCCGGCGCTCGGGGGAGCGCCCGGGGTGCGCTCGGCGCGCTTCGCGGGGGAGCCTCGGTCGGACGCGCGCAACAACGCGGCGCTGCTCGCGGCGATGCAGGGGCTCGAAGGGGCGGCGCGGCGGGCGTTTTTCTATGGCTGCGTGGTCTTTTTGCGGTCGGCGGAAGATCCTCTGCCGCTCGTGGCCGAGGGGCGCTGGTGGGGTGAGATCCTCACGGAACCGCGCGGGGAGAGGGGATTCGGCTACGATCCGCTCTTCTACCTCCCGGCGCTGGGCAAGACCGCGGCCGAGCTCTCGCCGGAAGAGAAGAATCGCCTGAGCCACCGTGGCCGGGCCTTGCGCCGGCTGCGGGCGCGGCTCGCGCGGGAGGAGGCTTGAGCGCGTTCGATCCGGCGCGGGTGCCGCTGTCGCTCTACGTGCACGTGCCCTGGTGCGTGCGCAAGTGTCCCTACTGCGACTTCAATTCCCATCCGCTCGCAGGCGAGGTGCCGGAGGCGGAATTCCTCGCGGCGGTGGAAGCCGACCTCGCGGCCGAGGCCGAGCGCGCGGGCGGGCGGCCGATCGACACGGTCTTCTTTGGCGGCGGCACGCCGAGCCTGCTCTCGGGCGAAGCGCTTGCGCGGCTCATGGCGGCGATTCGACGGCACCTGCCGCTCGCGCCCAATGCCGAGGTCACGCTGGAGGCGAACCCCGGCACCTTCGAAGCGGCGCGCTTCGCGGCCTACGCGCAGGCCGGGGTGAATCGGCTCTCGCTGGGGGTGCAGAGTTTCGACGACGCGGCCCTGCGGCGGCTGGGGCGCATCCACGACGGCGCCCAGGCGCGCGCGGCGCTCGCCGCGGCGGTGCGCGTGTTTCCCCGCGTCAATGTCGATCTGATGATCGGCCTGCCCGGCCAGAGCCCGGCGGCGGCGCTCGCCGACGTGGAAGCGGCGCTCGCTGGCGGGGCGACGCATCTCTCCTGCTATCAGCTCACGATCGAGCCGAACACGCCTTTTGCCGCTGCGCCGCCGGCCTTGCCTGCCGACGAGGAGCTGGCGGCGATCGAGGCGGCGGTGGAGGAGCGGTTCGCGCGTGCGGGCTTCGTCCACTACGAGGTCTCGGCCTGGGCGCTGCCGGGGGAAGCCTGCCGGCACAACCTGAATTACTGGGGCTTTGGCGACTACCTGGGCGTGGGGCCGGGCGCCCACGGCAAGCTCAGCACACCCGGAGGCATCGTGCGGCGCATGAAGCACAAGCACCCGCGCCGCTATCTGGCGGCCGTCGCCCCTTTCGTGCAGGAAGAGGTAGTGGTGGCGCCCGAGGCGCTGCCGTTCGAGTTTCTCATGAACGCGCTGCGGCTGCGCGCGGGGGTGCCGCGGGAATGGTTCGCGGCGCGCACGGGGCTTTCTTTGGAGACGCTCGCACCGCGCTGGGCGCGGCTCGAAGCGCAGGGGCTGGTGGAGCCGCTTTCCTGGCGCATCGCCGCCACCGAGCGCGGCTGGCGCCTGCTCAACGCGGTGCTGGAAGCATTCTTGCCGTAAAATACGAGGCTTTCCGAGGAGCGTTGCAGCGGCGCCTCGCCGCCAGGCTCGGATGGGACAACGACGCTCGTGAAGCCCTGCCGCCGGCAGGTTTCACGGGCGTTTCGCTTTTATGGAGGAAAGAGGCATGCAAGCGGACCGGACCGAGGAGCTCGTGCGCCTGCTGCGCGAGCGCGTGCTGGTGCTCGATGGCGCCATGGGGACCATGATCCAGCAGTACCGGCTGACGGAAGCCGATTTCCGCGGCGAGCGGCTGCAGGATCACCCGGTGGAGCTCAAGGGCGACAACGATCTCCTGGTGCTCACGCATCCGGAGGTGATCGGCGAGATCCACCGCGCCTATCTGGAGGCCGGGGCGGACGTGATCGAGACCAATACCTTCAACGCCACGCGCACTTCGCAGGCCGACTACGGCCTGGCGCATCTCGCCTACGAGATCAACCGGGAAGCGGCGCGGCTTGCCCGAACGCTGGCCGACGCATACAGCACGCCGGACAAACCCCGCTTCGTGGCCGGCGTGATCGGCCCGACTTCGAAGACGCTGTCGCTGAGCCCCGACGTGAACGATCCCGGCTTTCGCGCCATCGACTTCGACACGCTCGCGGCCGACTATCTCGAATCGGCGCGCGCGCTGGTGGAGGGCGGGGCGGATCTGCTGCTCATCGAGACGGTGTTCGACACCCTGAACGCCAAGGCGGCGGTGTTCGCCCTCGAGCGCCTCTTCGAAGAGTACGGCCGGCGCTGGCCGGTGATGATCTCCGGCACCATCACCGATGCGGCCGGGCGCACGCTCTCGGGGCAGACGCCGGAAGCCTTCTGGGCTTCGCTCGCGCACGCGCGCCCGCTCACTTTCGGGCTCAACTGCGCCCTGGGGGCGCGCGAGCTGCGCGCGCACGTGGAGACGCTCGCGCGCGTCTGCACCACCTTCGTCTCGGCGCACCCCAATGCGGGGCTACCCAATCCGCTCTCGCCCACCGGCTACGACGAGACGCCCGAGGCGCTCGCCACGGAGATCGCCTCCTGGGTCGAGGCGGGCTGGGTGAACCTGGTGGGCGGGTGCTGCGGCACGACGCCGGCGCACATCGCGGCGATCGCTCGGGCCGTGGAAGGCCGCGCGCCGCGCCCGCTGCCTCGGGCCAAACCCGTGATGCGGCTCGCAGGGCTCGATCTCTTCGAGATCGGACCGGACTCGCTCTTCGTGAACGTGGGCGAGCGCACCAACGTGACCGGCTCGAAGAAATTCGCCCGCCTCATCCTCGAAGAGAAATACGACGAGGCGCTGTCGGTGGCGCGCCAGCAGGTGGAGGCCGGCGCGCAGATGATCGACGTCAACATGGACGAGGCGATGCTCGATTCCACCGCAGCGATGACGCGCTTCCTGCGGCTCGTGGCCGTGGAGCCGGACATCGCGCGCGTGCCGGTGATGGTCGACTCCTCCAAGTGGGAGGTGATCGAGGCGGGGCTCAAATGCCTGCAGGGCAAGGGCATCGTCAATTCGATCTCGCTCAAGGAGGGGGAGGCGGCCTTCCTCGCGCAGGCGCGGCTCGCGCGGCGCTACGGGGCGGCGGTGCTGGTGATGTGCTTCGACGAGCGCGGCCAGGCCGACGGCTTCGCGCGCAAGATCGAGATCGCCGAGCGCGCCTACCGGCTGCTGGTGGCCGACGGATTCCCGCCCGAGGACATCGTGATCGACCCCAACGTGTTCGCCATCGCCACGGGCATTGCCGAGCACGACAACTACGCCGTCGATTTCATCGAGGCGGTGCGCTGGATCCATACCCACTTGCCGTACGCCAAGACGAGCGGCGGCATCTCCAACGTCTCCTTCGCCTTTCGCGGCAACGAGACCGTGCGCGCGGCCATCCACACGGTGTTCCTCTATCACGCCATCCGCGCCGGGCTCACCATGGGCATCGTCAATGCCGGGCAGCTGGGCATCTACGACGAGCTCGAGCCGCGGCTGCGCGCGCTGGTCGAGGACGTGGTGCTCAACCGCCGCCCCGGCGCGGCCGAGGAGCTGGTGGCCTACGCCCAGACCCTGCAAACGGGCGAGGCCAGGGCGGAAGAAGTGCAGGAATGGCGCTCATGGCCGGTGGAGAAACGCCTGGAGCATGCGCTCGTCAAGGGCATCACCGAGCACGTGGTCGAGGATACCGAGGAGCTGCGCGCGCGCTTCGCCGCCGAGGGCAAGGGGCCGCTCGCGGTGATCGAGGGGCCGCTCATGGCCGGCATGAACGTGGTGGGCGATCTCTTCGGCGCGGGCAAGATGTTCCTGCCGCAGGTGGTGAAATCCGCCCGGGTGATGAAACTCGCGGTGGCGCACCTGCTGCCCTACATCGAGGCGGAGAAGGCGAAGACGGGCGGGCATACCAAAGGGCGCCTGGTGCTTGCCACGGTGAAGGGGGACGTGCACGACATCGGCAAGAACATCGTCGGCGTGGTGCTCGCCTGCAACGGCTACGAGGTGCACGACCTGGGCGTGATGGTGCCGTGCGAGAAGATCCTCGCCGCGGCGCGCGAGCTGAAGGCGGATGCGATCGGGCTCTCCGGGCTCATCACGCCCTCGCTCGAGGAGATGGCGCACGTGGCCGCCGAGATGCAGCGCCAAGGCTTCACCGTGCCGCTCTTGATCGGGGGCGCGACGACCAGCCGCACGCACACGGCGGTGAAGATCGCGCCGCACTACGAGGGGCCGGTGGTGTACGTGCCCGATGCCTCGCGGGCGGTGGGGGTGGTCTCGGCGCTGCTCTCGCCGGGCGAGCGCGAGGCGTACGTGGCCAAGCTGCGCGAGGACTACGCGCGCATCCGCGAGCGGCACGCGGCCAAGACCGGCTACACCCTGCTGCCGCTGGAAGCCGCGCGCGCCAACGCGTTTCGCACCGACTGGACGGCCTATGCGCCGCCGCGCCCGCGCCGCTTGGGGGTGTTCGCCGAGGAAGTGCCGCTCGCGCGGCTCGTGCCCTACATCGACTGGGGGCCTTTCTTCCAGACCTGGGATCTGGCCGGGTCTTTTCCGCAGATCCTGGAAGACCCGGTGGTGGGCGAGACGGCGCGCCAGGTCTATGGCGAGGCGCAGGCGATGCTGGACGTGCTGGTGCGCGAAGGGTGGCTGAAGGCGCGCGCGGTGTGGGGGCTCTTCCCGGCGGCGAGCCTGGGCGAGGACATCGAGATCTACGCCGACGAATCGCGCCACGCGCTTGCCATGGTGTGGAACGGCCTGCGCCAGCAGCACCAGCGTCCGCCGGGTCAGCCGAACCTGTGCCTGGCCGATTTCATCGCGCCCAAGGAAACGGGGGTGCCGGACTGGATCGGGGCGTTTGCCGTGACTGCGGGGCACGGCATCGAGGAGAAACTGGCCGAGTACGAGGCGGCGCACGACGACTATCACGCCATCCTGCTGAAGGCGCTCGCCGACCGGCTGGCGGAGGCCTGCGCCGAGTGGCTGCACGAGAAAGTGCGGCGCGAGGACTGGGGCTACGCGCCCGAGGAGCGGCTCTCGCCCGAGGAACTGGTGGCCGAGCGCTACCGCGGCATCCGTCCCGCGCCGGGCTATCCGGCCTGCCCCGATCACACGGTGAAGGGGGACCTGTTCGCCCTGCTCGATGCGCCCGCACGCGCTGGCATGACGCTCACCGAGCACTACGCCATGCGCCCGGCCGCGAGCGTGGCCGGGTTCTACTTCAGCCACCCCGAGTCGCGCTACTTCGCCATTCCCAGGATCGGGGAGGATCAACTCGCCGACTGGGCGCGGCGGCGCGGCCTGGCGCTGGAGGAGGCGCGGCGCTGGCTCGCGCCCATTGTGTAGAGGTTAGCCGAGGCACTGAGTAGTTTAGCCACGCCGGGGAATGGCGAGCGCGAGCGCTTGCAGGCGGGCAAGGAGTTCGCGGTGAAGGGCCGTGACTTCCTCTCGCAGCTCGGGGGGTGGGGCTCCGGTCTTCGCCGCCGCGACCAGTTTTTGCGCCGCACGGTGCATCGCCTCGTGTGTGTTCACGATGGCGGGGAATTCGGTCCGGGTGGCCAGGATTTCTCGCCCCTCGCCGTCGAGCCAATGACCGAAGTCGCAGCGATGCGGATCGAGCTGCGGGGGCGGTGTCGCGATGCCATCGCGCAGGTGGTATTCGAGGCGGGCGAACCAGTGACGGTGGCTCAGCTCGAATCGGGTCAGTCGTCGGCACAGGGGATTGCTCAGGGTGTCGCGCCAGCGTGCCCACTGGGGCGGGTGCTGCCAGCGCATTGCCCAGTTGGCAAAGTCGGCCTTCGGCATGGGATGCGCGATGCCATAGCCCTGGGCGACGTCGGCGCCGAGTCGCAAGAGGTATTCGCCGTGCTCGAGCGTCTCCACCCCTTCGGCGACGCAGTGCAGGTCGAAGGTGCGGGCGAGTTCGAGCACGGCCTCGACGATGCGATAGTCGTCGGTCTCGTCGAGCAAGTGGATGACGAAGGCCTGGTCGATCTTGATCGCGTGCGCCGGCACGCGCTTGAGGTAGGCGAGCGAAGAGTAGCCGCTGCCGAAATCGTCGATCGCGAGGTGCACGCCCAGCGCCCGGCACTGCGTCATCAGCTGTTCGATGCCCAGGCCGGCGTCGAGCGCGCTCGATTCGACGATCTCCAGCTCCAGCCGCTGCGGCGCGGCGTCGGGGTAGCGCGCGAGCCGTTCCTCGAGCTGGCGGGGAAAGGTGGGATCGAGCAGTTGGCGCGGCGCGACGTTGACCGAGACGAGCCAGTCGCGTCCTTGGCGCGTCCAGTCGGTGAGCAGGGCCAGCGCCCGTTCGAGCACCCAGTTGCCGAGCCGTACGATCGCCTCGTCGTTCTCGATTGCCGGGATGAAGGCTCCGGGGGCAAGCAATCCTCGCGTGGGATGCCGCCAGCGCACCAGGGCTTCCGCGCCTTCGATGCGTCCGCTCGCCAGCTCCACGCGCGGCTGCAGGTAGAGCCGCAATTCTTCCCGTTCGATGCCCTCGATCACCGCTTGGCTCAGGGAGCGACGCGCCTGCTGCTCGCGGTCGAGCTGGGCGTCGAACCGGCAATAGCGGTTCTTGCCGCCCTGCTTCGCCTGATAGAGGGCGAGATCGGCGTGGCGCAGCAGCACTTCGGGGTCGGCGTCGTCTTCGGGGTAGATGGTGACGCCGATGCTGGTGGTGAGCTGCAGCAGTTCGTCGCCGTACTTGATCGGCATTCGGGTGACGGAGAGCATACGCTCCACGATCGGTTCCCAGTCCGAGGGCGAGGTGAGGTCGGCGATCACGGCGACGAACTCGTCGCCCCCGATGCGCGCGAGCGTGTCGGTCTCGCGCAGCGCCCCTTGCAAGCGCCGGGCGGTGAGGCGCAGCACGTCGTCGCCGACGTCGTGGCCGCAGCGGTCGTTGATCGGTTTGAAACCGTCCAGGTCGAGGTAGGCTACCGCCACTGCGGTGCCGTGGCGCCGGGCGGCGGCGAGCGCCTGCGTCAGGCGGTCGTTGAGGAGTACCCGGTTGGGCAGCCCCGTGAGTTCGTCGTGGTAGGCCAGGCGTTCGAGCATCTGCTGCTGCGCCTTGAGCGTGGTGATGTCCTGCATCGCCGCGACGTAGCGGATCGGTCGGCGCTGCTCGTCGTATACGGTGGAGATGGTAAGCAGCGTCGGCAGCGGCTGACCGGATTTGGTCTGATTCCACACTTCGCCGCGCCAGCTGCCGCTCGCTCGCAGCGTGGCCCACATCGCGTCGTAGAACGCCTGGTCGTGCCGATTCGAGCGCCACGGCGCGATCGGCTTGCCGATCACTTCCTCGCGCGAAAACCCGGTCATGCGCAGCAGGGCGTCGTTGACTTCCAGGATCATGAGATCGGTATCGGTGACCACCACGCCTTCGGCGAGGGCATGGAAGACGCTGGCGGCAATGCGCTGGGATTCTTCCAGCTGCACGGCGTCGGTGACGTCGCGCACCAGCCCGGCGATGCGCCGGATGCGGGGGCTTCTCGCGTCGCTGTCGACGGCGCGGGCCCAAGTCTCGAGCCAGCGCCAGCCGCCGTCGGTATGGCGGATGCGGTAGCGCAGATCCACATTGGGGCGGTTGCGGTTGAGATGGTCGACGACCGCTTGGTGCACTCGCTCCCGATCCTCGGGATGGATCATCGTCACCCACTGCTCGAGCGGCACGTCGATCGGGCGCTCGCCGGATAGGCCCAGAATGCGCTGGATCCGGGGGCAGAACGTGGCGATGCGTCGCTCCACGTTCCACAGGATGCGGCCGAGCCCCGCCCCTTCGAGGGCGAGTTCGAGTTCCTGGGCGAGCCGCCGCGTTTGAGCTTGCACGCGCCGCAGCCGCAGATAGGCCGCTCCGAGCAGCACGAGCAGCAGCCCTAGGCCAACCACGGCCCAGCCGAGCACTTCGCGGCGCGCCGCCTCGGTACGCTGCAGCGCTTTGGTGCGCGCGGCAACGAGCTCTTCGAGCCGGTTCTGGTAGCGTTGAAGTTCGGTCTGCAGCAGGCTGGCGCGGGTCTCGGGCAGGACCAGCGAGAGCAGATAGGTGCGTCCGTCGATCTGCACCGGGCTCGAATAAACTTCGGTGGCGACGATCTTGCCAGAGGCGAGGCGATGGGGGAAGACGAAGAAATTGCGCCGCTGGCGGCGCGCTTCGTCCATCTCGCGCTGTACTTCGTCGGGGGCGAGCTGGTTGATTTCGCGGATCGTCATCCCGCCGCGCAGCCGCTCGGCGGGATAGCCGTAGAAGGCGATCGCAGCTTCGTTCGCATCGAGGATGCGTCCATCGTCGGGCGCGATGAGAAGCGCCGGCACGGCATGCTGCCGCAGCGTGTCGGGCAGCTGCTGCGCCCAGAGCGGGTATGGCAGGACGAACAGCGCCGCCAGCATCAAGCATGGGACGATGTAGCGGCGCAACGGCGAGCGCATCGCGTACCGGGATGCTTTCAGGCGGCGGCAGGTCATCGTCCCCTCTTCCCCCATGCTTTTCCCCATTATAGGCGAGGGAAAGCCGGGGCCGTACCCTTGCGCTCGGGAAGCGGAGAGAGGGGGTTATTTGCCGGCTGCGGTCTGCTTCGTCTCCTGGGAAGCCGCCGCGTTCGCGGCGGCCACGATCGGCTCGCCCTCGAATTCGCGGCTGCCGCCGAGCGCCTTGTAGAGCTGGGCCGCGGCCGAGAGCAGCTGCCGACGGGTAGAGATCACCGCTTGCGAGGCCTGGTAGGCGTCGCGCTGGGCATCGAGCACTTCGAGGAAACTCGTGATGCCCTCGCGGTAGCGCGCCTCGGTGAGCGCGAGCCGCTGCTGCTGGGTGCGCTCGAGCGTCATCTGCGCGTCGAGCTGGCGGGCGATGCGCTCGCGGGCCGAGAGCAGATCGGCCACTTCGCGGAAAGCTTGCTGGATGGTGCTCTCGTACTGCGCCACGGCGATGTTCTTGCGCACCAGCGCGAGATCCAAGTTCGCCTGGGTGCGACCGGCGTCGAAGATCGGCTGGGTGAGCATGGGCTGGAAGGTCCAGGCGGCGCTGCCTGCGTCGAAAAGCCCGCTGAAGGCGGCGCTGGCGGTGCCGAGCATGCCGGTGAGGGTGATGCGGGGGAAGAAGGCGGCGCGCGCTGCGCCGATGTTGGCGTTGGCGGCGATGAGCTGGCGTTCGGCGGCGCGCACGTCCGGGCGGCGCAGCAGCACTTCGGAGGGGACGTTGACGGCGAAATTGCCGATCAAGTCCTGCTCGCGCAGGCTGCGTCCTTGAGGCCAGTCGGCACGGTCGGTACCGATCACCAAACGCAGGTAGTTTTCGGCGGCCACGCGTTGCTGGTCGAGCTGCTCCACCGCCACGCGCGCGGTCTCGTAGGAGCCCCGGGCCTGCAGGTAGTCGAGCTCGGAGGAAACGCCGACGTTGCGCCGCTCGCCGACCAGATTGAGCATGTCGGCACGCGTGCGCAAGGTCTCTTTGGCGAGCAGCAGGCTCTCCTCGGCCTCCTTGAGCGAGAGGTAGGCGTTGGCCACGTCCGAGATGAGCGAGAGGCGGAAGGCGCGCTGTGCCTCTTCGGTGGCGAGGAACTGCTGGCGGGCAGCTTCGGTGAGGCTGGCGACGCGGCCCCAGAAGTCGAGCTCGAAGGAGAGGAGATTCGCACCGACGTCGTAGCGGTGCGTCGTCATCGAGCGGCCGCTGGAGGAGAGATCTGCCGGAGTGCGAGCGGCTTGCTCGGAGGCATTGGCGCCGACGTTGGGGAAGCGGTCGGCGCGCTGGATGCGGTAGAGCGCGCGCGCTTCTTCGACGCGGGCCACGGCCACGCGCAGGTCGCGGTTGTTCTCGAGCGCGGCGGCGATGAGCGCCTGCATGCGCGGGTCGGGGAAGTATTCCTGCCACGGCATGTCGGCGATGTCGCGCTCGCCGCGCGGGTCGACCGAAGCGGGCCACTGCTTGGCCACCGGCGGTTCGGGCCGGAAATAGTTTGGCATCATCGAACAGCCGGCGCTGGCGAGCAGCAGCGCGAGCGCCAGGGGGGTGCGGCGTAGCTTAGGCATGGTGAGGCTCCTGGGCGGCGGTCTCGCCCTTGGGCGGGAAGAGACGGCGCACCACCACGAAAAAGACGGGGACGAGGAAGACGGCGAGCACGGTGGCGGCGAGCATGCCGCCGATCACGCCGGTACCGATCGCGTGCCGGCTTTGGGCGCCGGCGCCGGTGGAGATGGCCAGCGGCAGCACGCCGACGATGAAGGCGATGGAGGTCATCAGGATGGGACGGAAGCGCATGCGGGCGGCTTCCAGCGTGGCCTCCATCAGGTTCTTGCCGCTTTCGTGCAGTTCGCGGGCGAACTCGATGATGAGGATGGCGTTCTTCGCCGAGAGCCCGATGATGGCCACCAGGCCGACTTTGAAGTACACGTCGTTGGGCAGCCCGCGCCAGGTGACGGCCACGAGCGAGCCGAACACGCCGAGCGGCACCACCAGCATCACCGAGAAGGGGATGGACCAGCTCTCGTAGAGCGCCGCCAGGCACAGGAACACGACGATGAGCGAGATGGCGAAGAGCATCGGCGCCTGCGAGCCGGAGAGGTTCTCCTCGAAGGAAGTGCCGGACCACTCGTAGCCGATGCCGGTGGGCAGTTCGGCGGCGATCGCGGTCATCGCCTGCATCGCCTCGCCGCTGGAGACGCCCGGCGCGGGCGAGCCGGTGAGCTTGAGCGAGGGCACGCCGTTGTAGCGGTCGAGCCGCGGCGGCCCGATCGTCCAGCGCGTCTTGACGAGCTCGGCGAGCTTGACCATCTGACCGCCATTGTTGCGCACCGACACCTGCAGCATCTCCTCGGGGCTCATGCGCACCGGGGCGTCGGCCTGCAGCTGCACGCGCAGGATGCGGCCCTGGCGCTCGAAGTCGTTGATGTAGGCCACGCCGAACATCGCCTGCAGCGTCTGGTTGAGCACGGCCGAGGACACGCCCAGGGTCTCGGCCTTGTCGCGGTCGATGTCGAGCATGAGCTGCGGTCCCGGGGGCATCCCTTCCAGGCGCACGTTGGTGAGCCGCGGGTTTTGCGCCGCCAGCTGCAGCGCCTGATCCTTGGCGGCGTTGAGCGCCACGCGTCCGAGCCCGGCGCGATCCTGCAGCCGGAAGTCGAACCCGCCGATGGCCGCCATCTCGGGGATGGCCGGCGGGTTGATGGCGAAGACGATCGCTTCCTTGAGCGGGGCGAAATGCCGGTTCGTTTTCTGGATGAGTGCCTGCGCCGAGGATTCGGCCGCCTTGCGCTCGCTCCAGTCCTTGAGGCGCACGAAGATCAGACCGGCGTTTTGTCCGCGCCCGAGGAAGGAGAAGCCGACGATGCCGATGGTGTTCTGCACCTCGGGCTGGGCAAGGAAGTACTGCTCGGCCTGCGAGACGATCTCCTGCGTGCGCTGCTGTGTGGCACCAGAAGGCAGCTGCACCATGGTGATGAAGTAGCCTTGGTCTTCTTCCGGCAGGAAGCTGCTGGGCAGGCGGGTGAACAGCCAGCCGGTGCAGCCGAGGATGATGGCGTAGAGGATCATCAATCGCCACGGGCGCGTGATGGCGTGGCGCACGCCGTTGACGTAGCTGCGCGTGCTGGCCTGGAAGCCGCGGTTGAACCAGCCGAAGAAGCCTTTCTCACCGTGACCGGGCTTGTGCGGCTTGAGCAGGGTGGCGCACAGCGCCGGGGTGAGGGTGAGCGCCATGAGCGCCGAGAAGAGCATGGAGAGCACGAGGGTGATCGAGAACTGGCGGTAGATCACGCCCACCGAGCCGGGGAAGAAGGCCATGGGGATGAAGACCGAGGTGAGCACCAAGGTGATGCCGATGATGGCGCCCACGATCTGCGACATCGCCTTGTGCGCCGCCTCGCGCGGCGGGAGCTTGTCCTCGGCCATCACGCGCTCGACGTTTTCCACCACCACGATGGCGTCGTCGACCACGATGCCGATCGCGAGCACCATGGCAAAGAGCGTGAGCACGTTGATGGAATATCCCAGCACCCATAGCCCCACGGCCGCCCCCACCAGCGACACCGGCACGACGATGGTCGGAATGAGGGTGGCGCGCAGGTTGCCGAGGAAGAGGTACATCACGATGAAGACGAGTACCACCGCTTCGAACAGCGTCTTCACCACCTCACGGATGGAGATCTCGATGAAGGGGGTGGTGTCGTAGGGGACGATCCAGTCGATGCCCGGCGGGAAGTATTTGGCGAGGTCTTCCACCTGCGCGCGTACGCGCTGCGCCGTCTCCAGGGCGTTGTAGCCTGGCGCAAGCTTGATGCCGATGGCGGCGTTGGGCTGACCGTTGAGCCGTGCAAAGACGCTGTAATCCTGGGCGCCGAGTTCGACCCGGGCCACGTCCTTCACCCGCACGATGGAGCCGTCGGGCTTGGCGCGCACGATGACTTCGCCGAATTCTTCGGGCGTCTTCAGCCGTCCGCGGGTAACGACGGTGGCGGCGTATTCCATGCCGGGTACCGATGGCGGCGCATTGACTTCGCCTACTGCAAGCAGCACGTTCTGTGCGGCCACCGCATCGATGACGTCGCCGGGAGTGACCTGGAAGCTGTCGAGTTTCTCGGGCGACACCCACAGGCGCATGGAGTATTCGGCGCCGAAGAGCTCGGCATCCCCCACCCCGGGCACGCGCCGCAGCGGGTCGAGGATGGTGGTGGAGGCGAAACTGGCGAGGTCGACGTTGTTGAGCGAGTTGTCCGGCGAGAAGAGCGAGATGAACATCAGGTAGTTGCGGCGCATCTTCTTGACGGTGACGCCGAGGCGGCGCACGTCGTCGGGAAGGCGCGCCTCCACCCGCTTGATGCGGTTCTGCGCTTCCACCGAGGAAATGTCGAGATTGGTGCCGGGCCAGAAGGTGAGGTTGATGGTCGCGCGCCCCAGCTCCGACTGCGAATCCATGTAGATGAGGTTCTCGATGCCGTTGAGCTCCTGCTCGATGAGGGCGACGACGGTCTGCTCGATCACCTCGGCCGAGGCGCCGGGGTAGTTTGCCGAGATCGCCAGCGCCGGCGCGGCGACTTCGGGATACTGCGCGATCGGCAGGGAACGCACCGCAAGCCCGCCGGCGAGCAGGATGACCAGGGCGATGACCCAGGAGAAGACCGGCCGGTCGATGAAGAAATTGACGGACATGGCTCAAGTCCTCACTTCGCGGCGGTGGAGGGTGCCGCCGCGGCGGGCGCGTTCTTCGGCTGCCAGGGCACGGGCTTGACCGGCGCGCCGGCGCGGACCTTGAGCAGCCCTTCGACGACCACCTTCTCGCCTTCCTGCAGGCCGTCGAGCACCACCCAGTCGGTGCCGCTCATGCCTCCGACCTTGATCGCGCGGGGCGCGACCGTGTTGTTGGCGTCGACCACCATGACGAAGTGCCCCTGCGGGTTGATCTGCACCGCGCGCTGCGGCACGGTGATCACCTTGTCCATCTGCATCTGCGGCAGGCGCACGCGCACGAACATGCCCGGCAGCAGCACGTGCTCGGGGTTCTTCGCCAGGGCGCGCATGAGCACGGCACCGGTGGCGGGGTCGACCGAGACGTCCTCGAAAAGGAGCTTGGCCGGAATGGGGTAGGTCTTGCCGTTGTCGAGCACGATCTCCACGTTGCTGCGGTCGGCCTCTTTCCACTGGCCGGAGCGCAGCGCCTCGCGCAGCGCGAGCAGCTCGGCGCTGGGCTGGGTGAAATTGACGTAGATCGGGTCGATCTGCTCGATGGTGGCCAGGTGCGTCGGCTCGCCTTTGCCCACCAGCGCTCCTTCGGTGACGAGCGAGCGGCCGATGCGCCCGGAAATCGGCGCCGGCACCCGGGTGTTTTCCAGATCGAGCGCGGCCTGGGCAAGCCGCGCTTCGGCCTGTTTCCAGGCGGCCTCGGCCGAGTCGAACTCCTGCTGGCTGATGGCGTTGATCTTCACCAGCGGGCGGTAGCGCTCCACCAGGAGCTTGGCCGTGGCAACGTCGGCTTTGGCGGCTTCATAGGCGCGTTGGTAGGTACGCGGCTCGATGCGGTAGAGCAGCTGCCCTTCCTTCACGTCGCTGCCTTCTTCGAAAAAGCGCTTTTCCAGGATGCCTTCGACGCGGGCGCGCACCTGAGCCGTGCGGTAGGCTTCGAGCCGGCCGGGGAGTTCGCGGCGCAGCACGGCGCTGCCGTAGCGGGCTTCGATCACCGCGACTTCGGGTGGAGGAGGGGCGGCCTGATTCTTGGCCGCGTCGGCGTCGTCGCGGTTGCAGGCGGCGGTCAACAGGACGAGGGCGGCGGCCAAGGCGAGCCGCAGAGGGGTGTTTGATTTCATGGGGTCGTGCTCCTGGGGGGCGACGGTGAATCGGTCGATTTTATCGGTTCTTCGGCGCGATAGGCGTGCAAAAAGAGAGAAACGATGCGGTCGGCCGTTTCCGGCTGCATGTCGTCGGGGCGCTGCGCTTCGTAGAGCCGCCGCGTGCGCTCGGCGCTGGTGAGCATCCCCACCAGCAATTCGGCCGCGAAGAGCGGATCGTCATGGCGCAGCTGCCCTGCCTTCATCGCGCGCGCCAGCAGCGCGGCCAGATGCCGGATGGTCTCGCCCAAGCCGGCTTCGTAGATGGTGCGTGCCAGATCGGGAAAACGCGGCGCCTCGGCCACCAGCAAGCGATGCAGGGCGATGCACGGTTCGGCGAGTATCCGCTCGCGCAGCGCACAGGCGAAACGGCGCAGCGTGTCGGCAAGCGTCTCGGCTTCGTGCGGCGCCAGCGTGACGAGGATGCCCTCGCCCATCATTTCGGCGGCACGGGCGAAGAGTTTGTCCTTGCTCGGAAAGTAATGGTAAACCGTCTGCTTGGCCACGCCGGCGCGCCGGGCGATCTCGTCGAGCGAGGCGCGGTAGCCACGCTCGGCAAACACGTCTGCTGCCGCTTCGAGGATTTTTCGTCGGGTGTCGTCGCTCACGTGCTCGGGTTTGGGTTAGACTAGGCCGTCTAGTCTAATCCGATTCGGCGCCTCGGGCAAGCGAGGCGAGCGATCGGCGGCTATAGTGAAACAAAACGATAGGGGAAGACGATGCGAGTGACGTGGCGCTGGGCGGTGGCAGCGGTGTTCCTGTGGGTGGCGCTGGCCGGGCAGGGGGCCAGGGCACAGGAATATACGGGGTGCACCGACGCCAAGGGGCAGGCCGTGGCGGTACTCGAAGATTCCAAGGCCCGAAGGGTCTTCGAGACGCGCCTCGTCGGGGGTGTGCCGGTGATCGTGCACAATCCGCAGCTGCTGCCCGATCTGTGGCCCGCCGCACGGCTCTTTCTCTTCGCCCACGAATGCGCCCGCATCCAGGCGGGCTATCTGCCACCGGCGCCGCAGACGGTGGCGCAGGATCGTTCGCTCGATTGCCAGGCGGTGGAATGGCTGGTCCGCAACGGCCGGGTGCGGGCCGACGACATCGGTCTCATCGAGAAGGCGCTCAACGGCTTGCGCCGCAGCGACTGGCGCTACGTGGCCGAGGAGCCGCGCCGGGTGGAAGTGGCCGCCTGCTACCGGCGCATCGTCGAGTCGCTCGCCAAGAAGGCGGAAGGAACGAAGCGCGACTGGAGCCGCTGCGTGGAGGTGTGCGGCGACCAGATGGTCGATTGCCGCGCCGCCGGCGGCCGGGTAGGGGAGACCACGGTGGATTGCATGCAGGTCTATCTCATCTGCGTGGATATCTGTAACCGCCGCTATCCTTGAATGGCTCCGCCGAGCCGGCGGACGAACGCTTCTGCCGGCTCGGGTCGGGCGAGGTGCCAGCCCTGCAGCAGGAGCTCGGGCCAGGCGGAAAGCGTCCGTTCCTGGGCTTCGTCTTCCACGCCTTCGGCGACCACCCGGCAGGAAAAGGCGGCGGCAGCCTCCACTATGGCATTGATGAGATGGCGCGCGCGGGCCTCGCCCGGGGCGCGCTGCACGAACGAGGGGTCGATCTTGATCTCGGCCACGGGCAGGCGGTCGAGGTAGTGCAGGCCGCAGAAGCCCGTGCCGAAGTCGTCGAGCGACCAGCGAATGCCGGCGGCGGCCACGCGGCGCATGACGCGCTCGGCTTCTTCGAGATGATCGAGGGCGCTGCTCTCGGTGATCTCGAACAAAAGCCGGTCTGCGGGATGGCCGCTTTGCTGCAGGAGCTCGAGGATGCGTGCGGCGAAATGGGGATCGCGCAGGCCGAAGGGGGAGATGTTGACCGAGAGCGTCCCGTCCCAGCCGGTGGTGCGCCGCCAGCCCATGGCCTCGGTGAGCGCCGTTCCCACGATCCAGGATCCGAGGGTGAAGATGAGCTCGCTTCGTTCGGCCACGGAGATGCATTCGAGCGGGGGGATGCGACCCAGGGTGGCGTGGCTGAAGCGCAGCAGCGCTTCGGCCCCGCACAGGCGATGCTGAAGGTCGAACTGGCCTTGGTAGTGGAGCTCGAGGACGTGCGATCCTTGGCCGGCGAGCGCTTCGCGCAGTCCTTCTTCGATGGCGCTGCGGCGCGCCAGCAGATCGGCGCTGAGGCTTTCGTAGACGCGCACGGCTGCGGGCTGGCGGCTGATGCGGGCCTGCTGCAAGGCCAGGGCCGCCGCGGCGAGGATCTCCTCGGCGTCCGCGAAATCGTCGGGGAAGACGGCGATGCCGGCAGCCGCGGTGAGCCGTTCTATGGGGTGGCGCTCGGCAAAACGCGTCCGGACGTCCTGCTCGAGGAGATGGGAAATGGTGCGGGCGAGTTGCCAGCCGAAGTTCCCGGCTTCGGTCGCGTCGGGCTGGGCGTCGGTGAGCACGGCGAATTCGTCGGCCTCGAGCCGGGCGAGCGTGTCGCAGGCGGTGAGCGTGTACTTCAACGTGCGGCCGATCTCCTTGAGGAGTTCATCTCCGGTGTGCGTGCCGTAGCGTTCGTTGACTTCGCTGAAACCGTCGAGGTCGAAAAGCACGAGGGCGAAGTTTTGTCCGGCGTTCTTGCCTTGCTCGAGCCGTAGGGCGATGCGCTCGAGCAGCAGGGAGCGATTGGCCAGGCCCGTGAGGGGGTCGTGGGTGAGCAGGTGCGAGAGGCGTTCGGTGATGCGACGCTGTTCGGTGAGGTCGAACTTGACGGCGATGTAGTGGGTGATCTGCCTTGCTTCGTCGAAGACCGGGGCGATGGTGGCGAATTCGGCGTATTCGCTGCCATCCTTGCGCCGGTTGATGAATTCGCCGCTCCAGCGGCGGCCGTTCTTCAGGTGGGTCCACAGGTCGAGGTAGGTTTCGCGCGGGGTCTTGCCGGATTGGAGGATGCGCGGATTCTTGCCCAGCACTTCGTCGGGGCGGTAGCCGGTGACTTCGGTGAAGGCGCGATTGACGTAGAGGATGGCGGGCTGGGTGTCGGTGATGATGAGCTGGGCTGGGCTGGCGTCGATGGCGACGTCGAGCTGGCGCAGGCGTTCCTGCTGGCGCGCGAGTGCAGCCATGGTCTGCGCGATCGCCTCGCCCAGGGCGCGGACTTCGGGGATGGCGCCGCCGAGCTCGGGCGGGCGGTAGCCCCCGGGTGAGGCGACCGCTCGCAGGGCGCGGGTGAGGGTTTCGAGAGGGCGGGCGCCGCGATAGTGGATATAGAGCCCGAGAAGCAGCATCACGACTACCGGCAGGGCGGCGTGCCAGGCCAGAGCGCGGCGGTGCTCGGCGAGGCGCTGCGCAAGGAGCGTGTGGAAATCGTAGGAGAGGATCATCCAGCCGAGGGGCGTTCCCTGGGCCGTGTCCGCGGTTTCGGGCAGCATCCAAGGGACTGCCAGGAGCATCGCATCGCCTTGGATCTGCCAGCGCAAGGCATCTAGCGCAGGCGGCGGAAGCGGCAGGGAAAGGCTTGGCAGGACGTCGGGCAGGCTCAGCCCTTCCCAGTCCCGGCGATGGGCGGCGAGGATGCGACCCTGTCCATCGGTGAGCAGGGTGGCACGGTGCCCGGGGGATGTGGCCTGGAATTCGATGTCGGCGCGCACTTCGTCGGGGCGCTCGCTCCAGCGGCGTTCGGCGGCGCGCACGAGGGTGGCGGCGATCCCCAGCAGATGCTCTTGCGCGTCGGCCAGCGTGCGTTCTCGGGCGTTGCGCCAGGCGAGCCAGCTCTCGGCCGCGAGCACGATCAGAATCAGCCCGAGAAAGAGGGCGGCGAGGCGCAGGGCGAGGGAGAGGCGAAAAGGGGGCTGCATCGGCGTCGTTCCTGCATCACGGCGAGGGGTGGGGGAGGAAACGGGCCGAGGCCGGAACCGGCGGAGCTGCCGCATGGAGCAGCCCGGCGCGCTGCAGCAGCCCCGCGATCGTGGCGACGGAGTCGGCGAGCATGCGTTCGAGCCAGTCTCGCTGCTGCGTGAGCGGCGGGAAGACGAGGCCGACGAAGGGGGTGAAGGCCTCTTCGGGCGCCAGGCCGAAGCGCTGGGTGAGGCGGTAGCGCGCGTCGATCGCGTTGTCGCGCATCCACTCGAGGCCGAGGAAGTGGGCCCGCACGAGGCGTTCGATCGCTTTCCCGTGCGTGTGCAGGACGGCGCTGCGCACGGCCAGGACGTCGAGCACGACCGGCGGCAGGGCGGCGGAATCGAAGCATGAGACGGCCCCCAGGCGGCGCAGGCGCTCGACGTAGGGTTGGTAGGTCACGGCGAGGTCGAATTCGTGCCGCGCCCAGGGTTCCAGTTGGCGCGGCGGCGAATAGGGAATACGCTGCAGGTGCCGGGGATCGAGCCCGAGGTGCTCGCACCAGGCCTGCAACAGGACCCGGCCAGGGCCGATGCGCTCCACGGCCACGCGGGCGCCGCGCCAGCCAGAGGCATCGCGGCAGGGGCCGCGTGCCATGACGTGGTCGGCGCCGGCCGAGACGTCGAGAATGCACACGACCGTCAGATCCAGACCCTGCGCCCGGCCGAGGAGGACTTCGTCGAGCGTGAGCATGGCCGCTTCCACCCGCCCGAGGCGCAGGAGCTGCAGCTGCGCTTCGGCGTCCGCCACTTCGACGAGCTGCAGGCCGGCCGCTTCGCCGGGGGCGGCGTCGACATAGAGGCGCAGCGGCTCGTAGCCCGCCCAGAGATGGTAGGAGACGCGCAGGGGCGGTTCGGGCGTACAGCCGCCGATCCCAGCGGCGGCGAGTGCCCCCGCACCGAGGGTGCCGAGCCAGCGGCGACGGGCGCGGTCGAAGGGCAGTTTCACGAGCAGACCCCGGCTTCCAGCCGCTTGTTTCCCGTGGGAGGCAAGGCGACCTGGTTCCTGCCTTCGCGCTTGGCGCGATACATGGCCTCGTCGACCCGCGCGAGGCTCTCGTCCAAAGGAGCATCGGGGTCGAGCGGGGCCACGCCGATCGAGACGGTGCCGCTGATGACCTTTCCTTGATCGTCGATCGGCAGCTGGGTGTGGGCCCAGGCTTGCCGGATCCGTTCGGCCACCTTGACGGCGGTGTCGAGCGAGGTATCGGGCAGGATGGCGATGAACTCTTCGCCGCCGTAGCGGGCGATGAAATCGGTGGGGCGAAGGTTGTGGCGCAGCACGCGGGCGAAGGCTTGCAGCATGCGGTCGCCCACGGCGTGCCCGTAGGTGTCGTTGACCTTCTTGAAGTGGTCCAGGTCGAACATGAGGAGCGCCGCCGGCCGCTTGTGGCGCTGCGCCGCCGATTGGGCTTCCTGTAGACGCTGTTCGAGGTGGCCGCGGTTGGCCAGGCCCGTGAGCGGATCGTAGGCCGCGAGGCGGCGCAGTTCTTCGAGCAGACGCATTTCCTCGGTGATGTCGTGGAAGGCGACGACGGCGCCCATCACGCGGTCGTGCTCGACGCGGGGGCTGGCGGAGACGTGCACCGGCACCGGCAGGCCGTCGCGCCGCCAGAAGACGTCGTCCTGGCGCACCTTCTGCCCCGCCTCGAGCGCGCGGTGCAAGGGGCAGTGCTCGGCCGGATAGGGCTGCCCATCCGGCCGCCGCGCGTGAAAGAGCTCGTGCGGATCCTTACCCAAGACTTCTTCCGGCCGGAAACCGAGCACTTCGGAGGCGGCGCGGTTGAAGAAGATGCAGCGGCCCTGTGCGTCGGTGCCGTAGATGGCTTCATCCACCGTCTCGAGGATGGTCTGGGTCTCGGCGAGCGCCGAGGCGAGGCGGGCGCGCTGGTGCTCGAGCTGGCGCCGGGTGTGCCACAGGCGCAGCGTGAGCAAGGCGAGCAGAACGGCCGAGAGGGCGAGCAGCACCAAGGGCAGGGCGTACTGGTGCAGCACGTCGCGCAGCTCCACTTCCACGTGCTCGAACGGCGGTACGCGAAGCCGCTGGGCGAGGCGTTCCACGCCGGCGTAGTCGGCCGGGACGGTGAATCCGCCGATGCCTGCGGCGGTGAAGCGGGGGTCGGGGATGGCATCTAGCCGGTCGGTGAGCTCGTAGAGGGCGAGCGCGACCTTGCGGGCGACCTCGGGCGAGACGTGGGGCAGGACGACGAATGCCCATTCGGGATAGAGCGCGGTGGTGATCTTGTAGGGAAAACCTGGCGGATGCCATTCGCCGAGCACCATGAGGCGCGCTTCGTCCTCGGGCGCGAGCCGCCCCTCGCGCGCGAGCGCTTCGAGAAGGCCCGTGCGCACGAAGCCGGCCTCGCCCTTGCCTTCGAGCAGGGCTTGGACGACGGCGTCGTGATTGCCTTGGGGAAGGAGCGTGACGTCCTGGGGCACGCGCACGCCCTGTTCGAGCAGCCACGCGGCCTGGGCCAGATAGCCCCCGAGCCCTTTGCCCCCCGAGATCAGGATGCGTTTGCCTTTGAGATCCTCCGGCTGACGAACGGGGCCGTCGCGGCGCACCAGGATCACTCCGCCCATGGCCGAAGTCTTGACGCCGTGCTCGACCGTGATGAGGGTGGCGATGGGGCCGGAAAAGGCGTGGCGGTGTTTTTCCTGGATGTAGTGGACGGGGTTGGTGAAGAGGAAATCGATGCGGCGGGCGGCGATCTCGCGATCGAGCGCCTCGGGCGTGAGGACTTCGAGGGTGACCGGTTCGGCGAGCGCCTGCGAGAGCTCGTCGGCGAGCGGCTGCCATTGGCGCTGGAGGGTCTCGGTGGGACGGTGGCCGAAGACACCCAGGTGGTACTCCGCGCGTGCCGCGGCGACGAGGGCGAGCGAGAGGACGAGCAAGGTGAGCAGCTGCCGCGCCATCCGCGTCGGGCCGCTGGCGCTGCCTCGGGGCCGGCCATGCTGCGGCGCGGCGCGGGCGGCACGGCGAAAGATCAGGGGAAGAAAGCACATGCGAATGAGCCGCTCGCCTGGGCGCGGGATGCACCGTCACCCTCATTATAGGGGAAGCATAGGGCGGATGGCGTCAACGGAGGAAGGGGGCGTGCATCTGCGCCCAGGCGCGCTCCTCGGGCACGATCATCGCGTCGAGATCGGCTGGCGCGGCCGCTTCGTCCTCGATCCACTGTCGCAGGCGCGGACCGCCGTCGATGAGATCGATCGCCAGGCGTTCGTATTCGTACTCGTAGGGGTTGGCATGCCAGAGCGGCCGATCCGGCTCGATCCGGCGCAGCGCCTTGAGCGCGAGCGCGACCAGCCGCCAGGGGCGGAAACGGCGGGGATCGTAGTGCGCCGGGTCTTCCACGTGGATCATGATCCCGCCGCAGCGCTTTCCCGCGTGCTTGTGGAAAGTCGGCTCGAAGAAAAAGGGGCGCAGGCGGCAGCCTTCCAGCCAGTGCGGGGCGAGCGTTTCCATTTCTGCGAGCAGCCGCCAGGGATCGATCCAGGGGGCGCCAAACCCTTCCAAGGGACGGGTGGTGCCGCGCCCTTCGGAGAGCGTGGTGCCCTCGATGAGCACGGTACCGGGATAGCAGCGCGCCATCCAGGGGGTAGGGGCGTTGGGGCTGGGGTTGATCCAGGTGCGCTCGCCCAGCGGCCAGCCGTAGCCGGGGGCGGCGTCCGGCTCCCATCCGGTGAGCGGCACTACATGGTAATCCACGTCGAGCTTCAATGCGGCGATGAACCAGCGCCCGGCCTCGCCCAGCGTCAGGCCGTGGCGCATGGGAAGGCTCCCGGCGCCGACGAAGCTCTCCCAGCCCGGCTGCAGCAGCCCCCCCTCGACGCCGCGCCCGAGCGGATTGGGCCGATCGAGCACCCACACGCTCTTGCCGTGCGCGGCGGCTGCTTCCAGTACGTAGCGCAGGGTGGTGAGATAGGTGTAGACGCGGCAGCCGAGATCCTGCAAATCGACCAGTAGCACGTCGAAGGTGTCCATCATCGCCGGGGTGGGGCGGCGCACCGCACCATAGAGGCTGAAGACGGGAATGCCCAGGCGCGCGTCGAACTCGTCGGGCGACTCGACCATGTTGTCCTGCTTGTCGCCGCGCGCGCCATGCTGCGGGCCAAACAGCGCGGTGAGCCGCACCTCCGGCAGGGCCGCGAGGGCGTCGGCGGCGTGCACCAGGTCGCGCGTGACGGAGGCCGGGTGCGCCAGGAGCGCAAGCCGCCGACCAGCGAGCGGGCGGCGCAGTTCGGGTTCTGCGAGGAGGCGGTCGAGGCCGAAGCGGATCATGGTGGACGTTCCTACTGCTAAAATGGGCAATTTTCCCAGAAAAGACGGACATGGGCGACGCATTGGCAGAACGGCTGGCGCAGGAGGTGGCACGGCGGCGTACCTTCGGCATCATCGCGCACCCGGACGCGGGCAAGACCACCCTCACCGAGAAGCTGCTCCTCTTTGGCGGGGCGATCCAACTGGCCGGTACCGTGAAGGCGCGCAAGTCGGCGCGGCACGCCACCTCCGACTGGATGGAGGTGGAGAAACAGCGCGGCATCTCGGTGACTTCCTCCGTGATGCAGTTCGAGTACGACGGGCATGTGATCAACCTGCTCGACACCCCCGGTCACCAGGATTTCTCCGAGGATACCTACCGCGTGCTCACCGCGGTCGACTGCGCCGTGATGGTGATCGACGCGGCCAAGGGGGTGGAGGCGCAGACGATCAAGCTGCTGGAAGTGTGCCGCCTGCGCGACACGCCCATCATCACCTTCATCAACAAGATGGACCGCGAGGTACGCGAGCCCTTCGAGCTGCTCGACGAGATCGAATCGGTGCTCAAAATCGACTGCGCCCCCATCACCTGGCCCATCGGCAGTGGCAAGGTCTTTCGCGGGGTGTATCACCTGCTGCACGACCGTACGCTCGTGTTTCGCCCGGGCGAGGAGAAGCGCGTCGAGGCCGAGGTGATCGCAGGGCTTGCCAATCCCGAGCTCGATGCGCGCTTTCCCGCCGAAGTGGGGGCAATGCGCGAGGCGGTGGCGCTCGCGCGCGAGGCGCTCTCACCCTTCGCCCTGGGCGAATTCCTCGCGGGGCGACAGACGCCGGTTTTCTTCGGCTCGGCGATCAACAATTTCGGGGTGCAGGAGATCCTGCAGGCGCTCATCGACTGGGCCCCGCCGCCACAGCCGCGCGACGCCGGCGTGCGGCTGGTCCTGCCCACCGAGGAGAAGTTCTCCGGGTTCGTGTTCAAGATTCAGGCGAACATGGATCCGAAGCACCGCGACCGCATCGCCTTCTTCCGCGTCTGCTCCGGTCGCTACAGCAACGGCATGAAAGCCTGGCACGTGCGCGCGGGGCGCGAGATGCGCCTTGCCAACGCCATCACCTTCATGGCCAACGAGCGCGCGATCCAGGAAGAGGCGTTCGCCGGAGACATCATCGGCATCCACAACCACGGTCAGCTGCAGATCGGCGACACCCTCACCGAGGGCGAGAAGCTCGGCTTCACCGGCATCCCCTACTTCGCGCCGGAGCTCTTCCGCATGGCGCGGCTGCGCGATCCGCTCAAAGCCAAGCAGCTGCACAAGGGCTTGAAGGAACTGGGCGAGGAAGGGGCGATCCAGGTGTTCGAGCTCGAGGGCGGCCAGCTCCTGCTCGGGGCGATCGGGGTGCTGCAGTTCGAGATCGTGGCCGAGCGGCTGCGCAGCGAATACGGCGTGGAGGCGATCTTCGAGCCGGCGGAGATCCACACCGCCCGCTGGCTGGTCTATCCGGACGAGGCCACGCGCGCGCGCTTCGAGCGCGAGCAGGCCCTGCGCCTTGCGCGCGACATCGACGGCAATCCGGTGTATCTGGCCTCCTCGCGCTACAACCTGGAGGTGACGATGGAAAAATACCCGACGGTGCAGTTTCGCGCCACGCGCGAGCACCGCCAGGTCTTCGGCTGAAGCGCCGCCCCGCATGGGCGCAGGGCGGCGCCGGCCATCACTTCATGCGTTCGATTTCGGCAAAGCCGCTGCCGCCTACTTTGTAGAGGACGTAGTCGCCCGGCACGTCGCCGTGCGCGTCGAATTCCTGATCCCCCGCGGCGCCTTTGTAATCGATGTCCTTGCCTTCGGCGATCAGTTTCTTCGCCTTGGCCCATTCGCCCGGCAGGATGGGTTCGCCCGGGGCGGTGGCGACTTCACGCAGCGCCTGGGGCAGTTTCGCCTTGTCGCCGCCGGCCTTCTCGATCGCCAGCGCCATGAGGAAGGCGGCGTCGTAGCTCGTGGCGGCGAAGGTTCCGTTGGGGTCGCCGCCGGCGGCCTTGAAGTCTTTGCTGAACTTCTCGAACCCGGTGCCCGTTGCCCCGGCCGGAGCCGAGACGAGAAGGGTCTTGAGATTGTCCGGGCCCAGGGTCTTGACCATGCCCTCGTCGCGCATGCCGTCGGCGCCGACGAAATTCTTGAAAAACCCGTTCTCGATCGCCTGGCGCAGGATGGTGAGCCCGGAGGAGTTGCCGTAGGCGAAGACCACCAGCGTGTCGGCTCCGCCCTTGGCGAGTTCGGCCAGATCCGAGCGGTACGAGGCTTTCTTGTCTTCATGCGCCCGGCTGGCGGTGACGGTGCCGCCCTGTTTCTTGAATTCGTCGGTGAAGGCTTCGGCCAGCCCCAGGCCGTAGTCGTTGTTGAGATAGGTGATGGCCACCTTGTCGATGCCGCGGGCCTTGATCGTGCGCGCGAGCGCCCGGCCTTGGTAGTCGTCGGACGGCACGGTGCGGAAGACGAGATCTTTGTCATCCAGCGTGCTGATCTTGGGCGAGGTGCCCGAGGAGGTGATGAGGAGCACGCCGGCCGGCACGCTCACGGAATTGGCCACCGCGATCACCGGCCCGGAGCAGGAGGGGCCGACGATGCCGATCACGCCGTTGACGTTCACCGCCTTGGTGGCGGCGTCGGTGGCGAGCTGCGGGTTGCAGCCGGAATCGTAGACTTGGGGATCGAGCTTGCCGCCGTTGCCGATACCGCCCTGGGCGTTGACCTGCTCGGCGGCGAACTTCATCGACTGCACCATCGTCGGCGCCATGCCGGCGATCGGCCCGGTGATGGCCACGAGATAAGCCACCTTGACGTTCTGCGCCATGGCCGGGGCGCTTGCGATCGCTCCGCCGAGGGCAAGGACGCTGAGCGAGGCGAGGATTTTCTTCTTCATGGTCGGTCTCCTTCGGGTGAGGTTTCGAGGGGGTAGTCGTTGGAGTTTAGCGCGGGGAAGGAGGAAGGGAAGCGGTGCGCTGCCCGCTTTCTTCCGGCAACAATCCTTCGGGGCGGAAACGCAGGATGAGCTGCAGCATCAGGCCGATGAGGAAGACTCGGATGTACTTGGCCTGGGTGGCGACCTCGGCGGGGAGCTGGTCGGTGATGAATTCCGACATCGACCAGATGAGCCAGACGATGATCGCCCCCAGAATGGCGCCGCGGTTGTTGCCCGAGCCGCCCAGGATGAGCATGATCCACACGAGAAAGGTGGCGATCATGGGGTCGATGGCCTCGGGCGTGATGGCGCGCATGAAGTGCACGTAGAGCGCTCCGGCCAGGCCCATCACCGCCGCGCCCAGCACGAAGGCTTCGAGGCGCCGCTTCTCGACGTTCTTGCCCATGGCGGCGGCGGCCTGCTCGTTGTCGCGGATCGCCTTCATCATCCGCCCCCAGGGCGCGGCGAGCTGGCGCTCCAGGGCCCAATAAACGAGGAGCAGCACGGCGATCACCAGGGCGAAGTAGGCGAACTGCGACAGCGAGTAGTCGAAGCCGCCGAAGGGGCGGGGCACCCCGGTGATGCCGCGGGCGCCGCCGGAGAGCCCTTCCTCGGTGCGCAGCACGAGCCGGATCACCTCGGCCACGCCGATGGTGGCGATCGCCAGATAATCGGAACGGAAACGCAGGCAGATGCGTCCGATGGGCCAGGCGATGAGCGCCGCCCCGGCCATGGCGCCGAGCCAGCCGACGAGCACGGGGAGTTCCCAGCCCATGATGCGCTCGGGCGAGGGCGGGGCGGTGAGGAGCGCCGAGAGGTAGGCGCCCACGGCGAAGAAGCCGGCGATGCCGGCGTTGAAGAGCCCCGTGACGCCCCACTGGATGTTCAGCCCCAGGGCGAGCACCCCGTAGATGCCGATCATGGCGCCCATGAAGGTGGCGTAATTGATGAGGCCGATCGAGGCCATGGCGTTGCTCCTTACAGCACTTTGCCCTTGAAGATGCCCTGTGGCCGCAGCAGCAGGATGGCGAGCAGGATGACGAAGGCGGTGGCCGATTTGTAGGGGCTGGGCACGACGAGTACCGAGAGCTCCTCGGCAAGGCCGATCACCAGGCCGCCCACCACCGCCCCTTCCACGCGCCCCACGCCGCCCAGCACCGCGGCGGCGAACATCGACAGCATCGCCGACCAGCCCATCATGGTGGTGAGCTCGGTGTTGATGCCCAGGCAAAAGCCCGAGGCGGCCGCGAGCGCCCCGACGATGAACCAGGTCAGCCGGGTGACTCGGTCGTTGTCGACGCCGCACAGGCGGGCCAGATCGGGGTTGTCGGACATCGCCCGCATCGCCTTGCCCCACTTGCTGTAGCGCAGGAAGGCGAGCAGTGCCGCCACCAGCGCGAGCGTGAGCGCGAGCGTGGCGATTTCGCGCGGACGCAGCATCAGAGGGCCGAAGGCTTGGGCCCGCGCGATGCCGCTGCCGTAGGCGAGCGGATCCACGCCCCAGACGACCTGTACCACCGAGCGCAGCATCATGCCGATGCCCAGCGAGGCGATCACGGTGAGAATCTTGGGCCGGGATTCGAGGTGGCGGTAGAAGAGGCGATGGATGCCGTAGGCGAGCAGCGCCGTGAGGAGCATGGCCACCGGCAGGGCCGCCCAGGGCGTGAGTCCGAGCAGCGCCGTCGCTCCCAGGGCGAGGTAGGCGCCGCTGGTGGCGAGATCTCCGTGGGCGAAATGGCCGAAGCGCAGGATGCCGAAGATGAGCGTGATGCCGATCGCCCCGAGCGCATAGATCGAGCCGGTGACGATGCCGGGAACGACGTAGAAATTGAGGAATTCCATCATGGTCGGCCCTTCATCCGCCGAGGAACATCTGGGCGATCTCGGGATTTTCGAGGAGCTCGCGGCCGCTGCCTTCGTGCCGGTTGGTCCCGGTGGCGAGCACGTAGCCGCGGTCGCAGAAGGCGAGCGCCTGCTTGGCGTGCTGCTCCACGAGCAGGATCGACACGCCCGAGTCGCGCACGTCGCGGCAGATCTGGAAAATCTGCTGCATGTACTTGGGGGAGAGCCCGGCGGTGGGCTCGTCGAGCAGCAAAAGCTGGGGTTCGAGCATGAGCGCCCGGCCGATCGCCACCATCTGGCGCTGCCCGCCGGAGAGGTCACCGGCGAGGGCGTGGCGTTTGGCCTTCAAGTCGGGGAAGAGGGCGTAGATGCGATCGAAGGCTGCGCTCAGATCGCCCTTGGCGAGGAAGGCGCCCATCTCCAGGTTCTCATGCACCGTCATCTCGCGAAAGACGTTGTCGACCTGCGGCACGTAGGAGATACCGCGGCGCACGATGCGATCCGGGCTCCAGCCGGTGATGTCTTCGCCGTCGAAGACGATGGCGCCGCTGCGGATGCGCACCAGCCCGAACACCGCCTTCATCGCCGTCGACTTGCCCGCGCCGTTGGGGCCGACGATGACCACGATCTCTTGCGGCATCACCGTGAGCGAGACGCCCTGCAGGATGTCGGCGTCGCCATAGCCGCCGCGCACCTGGTGCATGATGAGGATGGGCTGGGGTCGATCGCGGGCCGCGGTCGCACTCATGCGCGCCCCTCCGTCACGGTCTCGCCCAGATAGGCTTCGAGCACGCGAGGGTCGTTGCGCACGTCGAGGAATTCCCCCTGCGTGAGCACCTTGCCCTCGGCCATGCAGACGACGGGATGGCAGAGCTTGGCGATCATCTCCATGTCGTGTTCGATGAGGATGAAGGTGTAGCCCCATTCCCGGTTGAGGATCTGGATCTTCTCCTCGAGCTTGCGCAGCAGGGTGCGGTTCACGCCGGCGGCGGGTTCGTCGAGGAGCACGAGCTTGGCGTCGGTCATCATGGTGCGGCCGAGCTCCAGCAGTTTCTTTTGTCCCCCGGAGAGATGTCCGGCGCGTTCGTTGGCCACGTGGGTGAGTTCGAGAAAGGCGAGCACCTCGATCGCCTTCTGCCGCACCTGCTCTTCGACGCGGTGCACCCGACCCCAGTCGAACCAGTTGGCGAAGAGGTTCTCGCCGGGTTGGCGCGGCGGCACCACCATGAGGTTTTCCAGCACGCTCAGGCGGTGGAACTCGTGCGGAATCTGGAAGGTGCGCACCAGCCCCTTGTGGAAGCGCTCGTCGGTGCGCAGCCGGGTGATGTCCTCGCCTAGGAAACGAAGGGTGCCGGCGGTTGGGCGGTAGGCTCCGGCGATCACGTTGAAGAGCGTCGTCTTGCCCGCACCGTTGGGGCCGATGAGCCCGAGCACCTGGCCTTCCTCGACGGCGAGCGTGACGCCGTCGACGGCGCGAAAGCCGCCAAAGGCCATCACGATGCCTTCCAGTTCGAGCATCGCCACTCTCGTCTCTCCCAGGATCCCGATCTTGGCGGGGCAGGATAGCGGAAAAGCATCCGGCTGGGAACTAGGGTTTACCTGGGGGGAGCGGTACAATCGCCGCCGATGGAAGAGCGAAACCGGGCGCTAGAGACGAAGCATGATGGCGTGGCCCTGCGCACCTGGCGCGATCGGGTGCGTCAGGTGCTGGCGTTCGAAGCCGGCGGCCTGCTGCTCATCACGCCGCCTTTTTCCTGGGCGAGCGGCGCGCCGGTGCTCGATTCGCTGGGCTTGCTGGTGCTGCTTGCGCTCATCGCCGCGCTGTGGAACGCCTGCTACAACACCGTCTTCGACCGGCTGGAGGCGCACTTCCTGCACCGTCGCGCCGATCTGCGCCCCCCTCTGTGGCGCGTCACCCATGCGCTCGGGTTCGAGGGCGGGCTGCTGTTTCTCACCTTACCGGTGATCGTTGCCTGGACCGGCATGGGATGGCTCGAGGCGCTCGTGGCCGACCTGGGCCTGGCGCTCGCCTACACCGTCTATGCCTATGTCTTCAACTGGTGTTACGACCGGCTCTTTCCCATCGGGCCGGAGCAAGGGGAATGATGCAGCAGTTTACGGACGTCGACTTGTCGGCCTGGACGACCCTGGGGGTGCCCGCCCGAGCGCAGGAAGTGCTCGTGCTGGAGGACGATGCGGATCTCGCCTGCTGGCTCGAACGGCGCCAAGCCGCGCCGATGCCGGAGCTGGTGCTGGGCGGGGGCAGTAACGTCGTTTTTCTGGAGGAGTTCGCTGGCCGGGTGGTGCGCCTGGCCACGCGCGGACGCGAACTCTTGGGTGAAGAGGACGGAGCGCGGCTCGTGCGCGCCGCCGCCGGGGAGCCGTGGGACGGGTTCGTGCGCTGGTGCCTGGCGCACGGCTGGGGCGGGCTGGAGAACCTCGCCGCCATTCCCGGCTGCGTGGGGGCAGTGCCGGTGCAAAACGTCGGCGCCTATGGGCTGGAGGTGGGCGAGCGCATCGCCTGGGTCGAGGGGGTGGACCGCGACACGGGGCAAGCGTGGAAGCTCTCGGCCGCCGAGTGCGGTTTCGGCTACCGTACCAGCCGCTTCAAGGCGCCGGAGTCTGCTTCCCTGGTGATCACGGCCGTCACCTTCCGCCTGCCGCGGCAGGCGCCGCTGCGGCTCGACTATCCCGATTTGCAGCGCCGCTTCGCTGGCCTGGGGGAAGGCGTCTCTCCCACCGAAGTGTATGCGGCGGTGGCCGAGATCCGGGCACGCAAGCTCCCCGACCCCCGGGTGCAGGGCAACGTCGGCAGTTTCTTCAAGAACCCGGTGGTATTGCCCGAAGTGGCCGAACGCCTGGCGGCGCTCCATCCCGACTTGCCGCGCCACCCTCAGCCGGATGGGCGCGTCAAGCTCGCCGCGGGCTGGATGATCGAGCGCTGCGGCCTCAAGGGGGCGCGCGAAGGCGGGGCGAGGGTGCACGAGCGCCAGGCGCTGGTGCTGTGCAACGCCGGGGGGGCGAGGGGAGCGGATTTCCTCGCGCTCGCGCGCCGCGTGCGCGAGACGGTGGCCGAGCGCTTCGGCGTGTGGCTGGAAGTGGAGCCGGTGCTGGTGGGCCGCGAAGGGATGGTGCTGCAGCTGTGAGGTAGCCGCCCTGCGCCGGCCTGCTCACACGCCCCATACGACGGGTTTCTTCTCGGCGAGCGATCGCTTCATCATCTGCAGCAGCGGCCAGGCCCGGCGGTGGAATTCCACCGGTACGTCCTTGCCTTCTTCTTTGGCCTTTTCCTCTTCGGCCTCGTCCAGCCCCGGGTGCACCCGGCGGTCGGCCTCGATCGCGGCTTCGAGCTTGGCGATGGCCTGCGGCAGTTCTTCGGGCGTGAGGATGCCGCGCTCGACGTCCTTGCCGAGCAGCTGCACGATGGGCTCGGCGTGCTTGCGGTACATGACGACGTCGGCGTCGGCATCCGACTTGAAGGTGACGAGCATGCTGAATTCTCCTCAGGGGCACCTCGAACAACCTACTGCGCGGCCGCATGGCGGCGTTGCGCGGTGCTCGCAGGCTCGCCTATCTACATGATATGTCTCGCCTGCTGCGCTCCGGGCGCCTTGCCCTGCAGCCGCTCGCGACGGTCGTTCGCGGTGCCCTCAGGGTTCCCGTACGGCGTAGATGCCGTCGGCGTTGCGCCAGTACCCTTTATAGTCCATGCCGTAGCCGAAGACGTAGCGGTCGGGGATCTCCAGGCCGGTGAAGTGCGCCCGCATGCCGGGATAGGCCTTGCGTTCGTGCAGTTTGTGGCACAGCACCGCGAGATAGACGTCCTCGGCGCCTTCGTCGCGCAGGCGCTGCATCACCGCGGCGAGCGTGTAGCCTTCGTCGAGGATGTCGTCGAGCACGAGCACGGGTCGCCCTTCGATGGGGGCGGTGGGTTCGACGCGCCACTCCAGCCGGCTGCCGGCGGTGGTGTCATGGTAGCGCGTGGCGTGCAGATAGGCGACTTCCAGCGGAAAGCGCAGCCGCGGCAGGATCTGGCCAGCGAAGACGACGGCGCCTTTCATGACCACATACACGAGCGGGTCGCGCTCGGCGAGCGCTTCCGTGATCTCGGCGGCGACGCGGTCGATGGCGCGCTGCACCTCGGCGGAATCGGCGATGCATTCGGCTTCGGCGAGTACGCGGCGCATGGCTTCGACTTTGGGGTTCATCGTGACGTTCTCGTGACGAAAAGGTGAAATTATCGCGGATTTTGCGCCAGCGCGAAGTCGTAATCGACGATGAGCGGGGCGTGATCGGAGAATCGCTCGTCTTTGTAGACCCAGGCGGCGCGGGCCGTGGCGGCGATGCCGGGCGTGGCGATCTGGTAGTCGATGCGCCAGCCCACGTTCTTCTCCCAGGCGCGGCCGCGGTTGGACCACCAGGTGTAGCCTTCTTCCGTGGCCTCGGGGTAGAGGCGGCGATAGACGTCGACCCAGCCCAGTTCGTCGAACACGCGCGTGAGCCAGGCGCGTTCTTCGGGGAGAAACCCGGAGTGTTTCTGGTTGCTGCGCCAGTTCTTGAGATCCTTCTCGGTGTGGGCGATGTTCCAGTCGCCGCAGATCACCACCTCGCGGCCGCAGTGGCGCAGCTCGCGCAGCTTGGGAAAGAACGCCTCCATGAAGCGGAACTTGGACGCCTGCCGCTCGGGGCCGGCCGAGCCGGAGGGCAGATAGAGCGAGACCACGGAGAGACCGGGATAGATCGCCTCGAGATAGCGCCCTTCGGCGTCGAACTCGGGCTCGCCGATGCCGGCGACGAGTTCGAGCGGAGGCTGGCGCAGGTAGAGGCCGACCCCGGAGTAGCCCTTCTTCTCGGCGAAATGGAAGTGTCCGCTGTAACCGTCGGGGTGGCGCATCTCCGTGGTGAGGTCCTTTTCCTGCGCCTTGAGCTCCTGCACGGCGACGAGGTCGGCCTCTTGCGAGGGTAGCCAGCGGAAGAATCCTTTGTCCGCGGCAGAGCGGATGCCGTTGAGGTTGAGCGTGAGGATGCGCAGCGTCATGTCGTCTCCGGGGTGGCTTGCGGCAAGGCGGGCCGGCGCGTACCATTGCCGGCCGTTGCGTGCATGAAAAAGGGGAAGTTCATGGATTTTAGCCGGGAATTCCTGCGCCTGGCCTGTGAAAAAGGGGTGCTGCGCTTCGGGGAGTTCATCACCAAGGCGGGGCGCCGCTCGCCGTATTTCTTCAACTCGGGGCTCTTCGACGACGGAGCCTCGTTTCGCGCGCTGTGCGGTTTCTACGTCGAGGCGATCCTCGCGAGCGGCATCGCTTTCGACGGGCTCTTCGGGCCGGCCTACAAGGGCATTCCCTTGGTGACGGGGGTGGCGATCCGGCTCGCTGAGCGGGGGTTCGACAAGCCTTTCTCCTTCGATCGCAAGGAAGCCAAGGACCACGGCGAGGGCGGGCGGCTCATCGGCGCGCCGCTGCGCGGGCGCATCCTCATCGTCGACGACGTGATCTCGGCGGGCACTTCGGTGCGCGCCTCCATCGAACTCATCCGCGCTCACGGGGCGGAGCCGGCAGGCGTGGTGATCGCGCTCGATCGCATGGAGCGCGGCGAGGGCGAGGAGTCCGCCGCCCAGGAAGTGAGCCGGCGCTTCGGCATCCCCGTGATCGCCGTAGCCACGCTCGAGGACTTGCTTGCGCTGCTTGCCGACGATCCGCGGCTGCGCGAGCACCTACCGGCGGTGCGGGCGTATCGCGAGCGCTATGGCGTGCAGGGCGAGGCGGCGCGCCGCGCATGAGAAAGTCCTCCCGGCACGCCCATGCCAAGGTGGACGTGGTATCGATCGTCCTTATCGCATATCATATGCGGATCGAGCCGTGAGGGCCGGGGCGATGGGTTGGCGGATCTGGGGTGTGGCCTTGATGGGGGCGCTGGCGACGGTCATGGCGTCGACCACGGCCATGGCGGGCGCTCCGGCAGGGGTAGCGTGCTGCGACGATGCCAAGGGCCAGCGCGTGTGCGGCAACCCCTTGCCGTCCGAATGCTATGGCCGCAAGTACTGGCTGGTCGACGACAGCGGCATGATCCGCAAGGTGGTCGATCCGGCGGCCGCGCGGGCGCAGCGTCAGGAGGCCAACGAGGCTGGGGCGCTCTCGCCACAGGAACAGAGCCTGCGCCGCCAGCAGGAGCGTCTGCGGCAGGCTTTCCCGACGTTGCAGGCGTTCGATGCCTGGCGCGACGCGCATCTGGCCGACTACGACCGGCAGATCGCCCAGATCCGCGCCCTGATTGCCGAGGGAGGGGACTCGGATGCGCTCGCGCCGACCTTGCAGCGCCTCTTGGACGAGCGGCGCGCGGCGGCGCAGCGCCTCGCTGCCGAGCGCCGCGAGCTCGAAGAAGCCTTGCGGGCGGGCCAGCAAGGGGAGTGAGGCAGGCGGGGCGGACCGGAGGCCCCGCCTGCGCTGTGAACGCCGCCTGCGGCGATGGCGGCACGGGCGCTTACAGCAGCACGCGTTCGATCCCGCCGCGGTTGGCGGCCTCGACGTAGCGCTCGAGCCAATCGGCGCCGAGCAGGTGCTTCGCCAGTTCCACCACCACGTAGTCGGCCTCCAGCCCCCCCGCGTCGTGCTCGAAGCGGCTCAGCCCCTGCAGGCAGCTGGGGCAGGAGGTGAGCACCTTCACCGGGGTGCCCGGCGCGGCGTCGGCGCGCAGCCGCGCGGCATCCTTCTCCAGTTCTTCCTGCTTGCGGAAACGCACCTGGGTCGAGACGTCCGGTCGCGTGACGGCGAGCGTTCCCGATTCGCCGCAGCAGCGGTCGTTGAGCGCGACTTCGCTACCCAGCAGTTTGCGCGTCACGTCGATGCCGGTGTACTGCTTCATCGGCGTGTGGCAGGGCTCGTGATACATGTAGCGCACGCCGGGGATGCCGTCGAGCGCGATGCCTTTCTCCATCAGGTATTCGTGGATGTCGAGCAGGCGGCAGCCGGGGAAGATCTGCTCGAAGTGATAGTCGAGCAGCTGGTCCATGCAGGTGCCGCAGGAGACGACCACGGTCTTGATGTCGAGGTAGTTGAGCGTGTTGGCGACGCGGTGGAAGAGCACGCGGTTCTCGGTGGTGATGCGCTGCCCCTTGTCGTCGTTGCCGGCGGCCGTTTGCGGATAGCCGCAGCAGAGGTAGCCCGGCGGCAGCACGGTGGTGGCGCCCACGTGGTAGAGCATGGCCTGGGTGGCCAGCCCCACCTGGCTGAAGAGGCGCTCGGAGCCGCAGCCGGGGAAGTAGAACACGGCTTCCGACTCGCCCGCCGGCACCTGGGGATTGCGGATCACCGGGATCACCGTGTGATCCTCGATGTCGAGGAGCTGCCGCGCCGTGCGCTTGGGCAGATTGCCCGGCATGGGCTTGTTCACGAAGTGGATCACCTGCTCGCGGATGGGCGGCTTGCCCACGGTGAGCGGCGGGCGGCGCGTCTGCTCCTGGATGAGGCCGAGCTGCTTGGCCCAGCGGTGCGCCAGGCGCTGCGCCTTGTAGCCCCACTCGACCATGGTCTTGCGCACGAGCTTGACTGTGGTCGGGTCCTTGATCGTGAGCAGCAGCATCGCTGCTTTGGTGCCCGGGTTGAAGGAATGCTTCCCCTGCTTGCGTAGCAGGTTCCTCATCTTGATCGAGACGTCGCCGAAGTCGATGTCGACTGGGCAGGGTTTCTCGCACTTGTGGCAGACGGTGCAGTGATCGCCGATGTCCTCGAACTCGGCCCAGTGCGCCAGAGAGACGCCGCGGCGTGTCTGCTCTTCGTAGAGCAGCGCCTCGATGAGCTGCGAGGTGGAGAGGATCTTGTCGCGCGGGCTGTAGAGGAGATTGGCGCGCGGCACGTGCGTCGAGCACACGGGCTTGCACTTGCCGCAGCGCAGGCAGGATTTTATGTCGTCGGCGATCGCCCCGATCTCGGTCTGCTCCATGATGAGCGATTCGTGCCCGAGCAGGTTGAAGGACGGCGTGTAGGCGCGAGAGAGGTTACCACCGGGCATGAGCTTGCCGCGGTTGAACGCCCCCTTGGGGTCGATGCGCCGTTTGTAGTCCCAGAAGGGGCGCAGCTGCTCCTCGTCGAGATAATCGATCTTGGTGATGCCGATGCCGTGCTCGCCGGAGATGACGCCGCCGAGCGACTTCGCCACCGCCATGATGCGGTCGACCACGCGGTTGGCGGTCTGCAGCATCTCGTAATCGTCGGAATTGACCGGGATGTTGGTGTGCACGTTGCCGTCGCCCGCGTGCATGTGCAGCGCCACGAAGAGCCGGCTGCGCTTGACCTGCTGGTGGAGCTCGAGGATGCGCTCGCGCGTGGGACGGAAGACGTCGCCGTCGAAAATGCGCAGAAGCCCCGGGCGCAGCTCGCGCTTCCATGAGACGCGGATGGAATAGTCTTGCAGGCGATGGAAGAGGGTGAGCGCTTCAGCCTGGTTGGTGAGCTCGCCCGGCTCGATGCCGTATTCGGCGAAGTGCGGTTCCGCCTCGGCCAGCGGCAGGTCGAGATGGTCGCGCAGCCAGCGCCAGCGGCGGCGCACCGCGTCGACGAGTTCGAGCGCCTGTTCGCGCTTCTCACCGATGAGCGTCTCCGGCGGCAGGTCAGCGTCGCCCGGATCGAGCGGCAGCCTCGGTTCGCGCAGGAAGGCTTCGAGCCGGTCGCACAGGGCGAGCTTGTTGTCGAGCGACAGCTCGATGTTGATGCGCTCGACGGCGTCGCAGTATTCGCCCATCTTGGGCAATGGAATGACGACGTCTTCGTTGATCTTGAAGGCGTTGGTGTGCCGGGAAATGGCCGCGGTGCGGGAGCGCTCGAGCCAGAAGCGCTTGCGCTGCTCGGGGGTGACGGCGATGAAGCCTTCGGCGTCGCGCTTGTTGCACATCCGCACCACTTCGGACGCCGCGCGCATCACCGCCTCTTCGTCGTGGCCGACGATGTCGCCCACCAGCACCATCTTGGGCCGCCCACGGCGCTTGGCCTTGGTAGTGTAGCCCACGGCCTTGACGTAGCGCTCGTCGAGGTGCTCGAGCCCCGCCAGTTGCACCCCGGCTGCATGCCCTTCGCCGCCGGGTTTGAAGTAGTCGGTGATCTCGACGATGGCCGGCACGGCGTCGCGCACCTGACCGAAGAATTCGAGGCAGACGGTGCGCGTGACCGGCGGCATCTGGTGCAGCACCCAGCGCGCGGCCACGATGAGGCCGTCGGTGCCTTCCTTCTGGATGCCGGGAATGCCGTGCAGGTATTTGTCGGTGACGTCCTTGCCCAGGCCCGGTTTGCGCAGGCTCGCGCCCGGCGCGCTGATGAGCTCCTCGCCCAGCGGCGCGTAGGTGAGCCCGTCGAAGCGGCGCAGGCGGAACCAGACCGTCTCCTGCTCGTGGATCTTGCCGAGGTTGTGCTCGAGCCGCTCCACTTCGAGCCAGTTGCCGTCGGGCGTGACCATTTTCCACCACAGCAGGTTGTCGAGCGCCGTGCCCCACAGCACCGCTTTCTTGCCGCCGGCGTTCATGGCGATGTTGCCGCCGATGCAGCTCGCTTCGGCCGACGTGGGGTCGACGGCAAAGACGCGCCCGGCGGCCGCGGCGGCATCGGCCACGCGCTGCGTGACGACGCCGGCGCCGGTGCGGATGGTGGGGTAGCGCTGCGGCAGCGGCCCTTCGCGCCCGGGCAATTCGACTTCTTCGACCGGGCCGAGCGAGGTGAGCTTCTCCGTGTTGATGATGGCCGAACGCGCATCGAGCGGCACGGCGCCGCCGGTGTAGCCGGTGCCGCCGCCGCGCGGGATGATGGTCAAGCCGAGTTCGATGCAGCCGCGCACGAGGGGGGCGAGCTCATCTTCGGTGTCCGGCGTGAGCACGACGAAGGGCAGCTCCACGCGCCAGTCGGTGGCGTCGGTGACGTGCGAGACGCGCGCGTGCCCGTCGAAGCGGATGTTGTCGCGCCGGGTGTGGCGCGAGAGAATGCGCAGCACGTCCTTGCGCAGCCGTTCGGTTTCGCCGAAGGAGCGCTCGAAGGCGTCGATCGCGGCCGCCGTGAGCTCGACCAGACGCGCCACGCGCGCGGCGCGCTCGGGATCGGCGGCGGCGCTTGCCACGCGCCGTTTCTCCACCTCGTCGAGCCGGTGGCGTAGGGCTTCGACGAGTGCCTGGCGCCGCTTGCGGTTGGCGAGCAGATCGTCTTCGAGAAAGGGGTTGCGCCGCACCACCCAGATGTCGCCGAGAATCTCGAAGAGCATGCGGGCCGAGCGGCCGGTGACGCGCTCGGCGCGCAAGGTCTCCAGGATCGCCCAGGCTTCCTCGCCCAGCAGCCGGATCACGATCTCACGGTCGGACAAGGAGGTGTAGTTGTAGGGGATTTCGCGCAGACGCGGGTCCATCATCCTCTCCGGGCACGGTTCGAGGGGCAATTCTAGCGCATGTCCCGAAAGGCGTCGCCCACGACGGAAGTGTGGATCATTGAGAACGCTTTAAATCATGTGTTTTTTTGATAGTTTTTAACTATCATGACGTTTGCCAGGAACGATTGGATTTTGCCCGGAGCCTGACCTAGAATGGTTCGCGTGGTGACCGGCAGCAGCGCCGGGCCTCCGCCGGTCGACCGACCGGCGCCATGTGCAAACCCAGACAGGAGGAACCGTTATGAGCTTGATCAACACCCAAGTCGTTCCGTTCAAAGTGCAGGCTTATCACAACGGCAAGTTCGTCGAAGTGACCGACGCCGATCTGCGCGGCCATTGGTCGGTGTTCGTGTTCTATCCGGCCGACTTTACCTTCGTGTGCCCGACCGAACTCGAAGATCTCGCCGATCTGTACGACGAGTTCAAGAAGATCAACTGCGAGATCTATTCCGTGTCGACCGACACCCACTTCACGCACAAGGCCTGGGCCGAGGCTTCTCCCGCCATCAAGAAAGTGCGTTATCCCATGCTCGGCGACCCGGCGCAGAAACTGGCGCGCGCCTTCGACGTGTTGATCGAAGAAGAAGGCCTGGCGCTGCGCGGCACCTTCATCATCGACCCCAACGGCGTCATCAAGGGGATGGAGGTCAACGACAACAGCATCGGCCGCAATGCCGCCGAGCTGCTGCGCAAAGTGAAAGCTGCCAAGTACGTGGCCGAGCATCCGGGTGAAGTCTGCCCGGCCAAGTGGAACGAAGGCGCCGAGACGCTCAAGCCTTCCATCGATCTGGTCGGCAAGATCTGATCGCCTGGATTCCAACCGCGGTCACTCCCGGTTGGAGCCAGATTCCGGGCGCCGACCGTCCGCACGAGGCGGCGGCGCCTTTTCCTTGCATCACGGAGACGTCGGCCGAAAGAGGCCGAGGGGCTTTTTTCATCCGAAGTTTCGACGAAGGGGGGATTTACCATGGCATTGCTCGATCAAGAAACGAAGAACGCCTTGACGCAATATCTGACCCGGCTCGCCGGGCCGATCGAGCTCGTCACGGCGCTCGACGACAGCGAGCGCGGTCGGCAGCTGGCCGAGCTGGTGCAGGAGATCGTCGCTGCCGGCGGCGGCAAGGTGACGGTGCGCGAAGCGGTGGGTGAGGAAGTCGCCGGCGGTCGGCGCCCGGCGTTCGCGGTGACGCGCCCCGGCGAAGCCCCGCGGGTGCATTTCGCCGGCTTGCCGCTGGGGCACGAGTTCGCCTCGCTCATTCTCGCGCTGCTGCAGGTGAGCGGCTACCCGCCCAAGCTCGAGCCGGAGGTGATCGAGCAGGTCAAGAGCCTGGAGTCGCCGCTCTCTTTCGAAGTGTACGTGTCGCTGTCGTGCCACAACTGCCCGGAGGTGGTGCAGTCGGTCAACACCATGGCCGCCTTGAATCCGAAGGTGCAGGCGGTGATGATCGACGGGGCGAGCTTCCCCGCCGAGGTCGAGGCCAAGCAGATCATGGCCGTGCCCACCGTCTATCTCAACGGCGAGCTCTTCGGCCAAGGACGCATGGAGCTGCCGGAGATCCTCGCCAAGGTCGACACGCAGGCCGAAGCGCGCGAGCGGGCGCGGCTCTCCCAGAAAGGCGAGTTCGACATCCTCATCGTCGGCGGTGGACCGGCCGGGGCGGCGGCGGCGATCTATGCCGCGCGCAAGGGCCTGCGCACCGGCATCGTGGCCGAGCGCTTCGGCGGTCAGGTGATGGATACGCTCGCCATCGAGAACTTCATCTCGGTGAAGGAGACCGAGGGGCCCAAGCTCGTCGCGGGGCTCGAAGAGCACGTCAAGGCCTATGATGTAGATATCATGAATCATCAGCGCGCGGTACGCCTCGACGTTCCCGCCGAGCCGGGCAAGACGGCGAAGGTGGCGCTCGCCAACGGCGCCGAGCTCGGGGCCAAGGCGGTGATCCTCGCCACCGGCGCGCGCTGGCGCGAGCTGGGCGTGCCCGGCGAGAAGGAATACCGCGGCCGGGGCGTGGCCTACTGCCCGCACTGCGACGGACCGCTCTTCAAGGGCAAGAAAGTGGCGGTGATCGGCGGCGGCAATTCCGGCGTGGAGGCGGCGATCGATCTGGCCGGCATCGTCGCGCACGTCACGCTCATCGAATTCGCCGATGCCCTGCGCGCCGACGCCGTGCTGCAGCGCAAACTCAAGAGCCTGCCCAACGTGACCATCGTCACCAATGCCCAGACCATGGAAATCCTCGGCGATGGGGCGAAGGTCAATGCCCTGCGCTACCGCGATCGTGCCACGGGCGAAGAACACACGGTGGAATTGGCCGGCGTGTTCGTGCAGATCGGCCTGGTGCCCAACACCGACTGGCTCGAAGGGGCGGTGGCGCGTAACCGCTTCGGCGAGATCGAGATCGACGCGCGCTGTAGCACGTCTGCCCCCGGAGTGTTCGCCGCCGGCGACTGCACCACCGTGCCCTACAAGCAGATCATCATCGCCATGGGCGAGGGGGCGAAGGCGGCGCTGTCGGCCTTCGACTATCTCATCCGGCTCGCGCCGGCGCAGTAAGGCAACCCAGGCGGTACGACGTACCTCCCGTCCTTCCCGGCGGGAGGTTTTTTTGTCTACAGTAGCACCTGGGTGCCGAGCTCGACGACGCGGTTGGGCGGAATCTTGAAGAAGGCGGTGACGCTGCCGGCGTTGCGATGCAGGGCGACGAAGATCCGCTTGCGCCACTGCCGCATCTCGGGACTGGGGCGGGTGAGTACCGTCTCGCGACCGAGGAACCACGAAGTGGCCAAGGGTTCGAATTCCAAGCCCTCCGAGGCGGCCTGAGCGAGGGTCGCCGGCAAATCCGGCTCGTCCATGAAGCCGTAGTGTACGATCACCTGCCAGAAGTTTTCGGGCAGCACCTTGATCTCAAGCCGTTCCTCCGGCGGCACGTAGGGCACGTCCTCGAACTGCACCGAGGCGACGACCACGCGCTCGTGCAGGATCTTGTTGTGCATCAGGTTGTGCAGCAGGGCGTGCGGCACGCGCTCGGGGTTGGCGTTGAGAAAGACTGCAGTCCCCGGCACCCGCAGCGGCATGCCGCCGCGCAGGGAGTCGATGAAGCGCACCAAAGGCATCCGCCCGCCTTCGAGCCGTTCCAAGAGCAGCATTCGTCCTTGCTGCCACGTGAGCATGACGATGAAGACGACAACGCCGACGAGCAGCGGGAACCAGCCGCCGTCGGGGATTTTCAGGACGTTGGCGGCGAGGAAGGTCAATTCCACCGCCAGGAAACAGGCGAAGAGCGCTGCGGCGCGCGTCCAGCCCCAGCCCCAGACGCGGGCGGCCACCACGGTGGCCAGAAGCGAGGTGATCACCATGTCGCCCGTCACCGCCAGGCCGTAGGCCGCCGCGAGGTTGTTCGAGGAACGAAATCCGAGTACCAGCAACATCACCGCCGCCATCAAGGCCCAATTGAGCGCAGGCAAGTAGATTTGTCCCTGCTCTCGCTCGGAGGTATGGCGCACTGCGAAACGGGGCAAAAAGCCGAGCTGCATGGCTTGTCGCGTGATGGAGAAAGCGCCCGAGATCACTGCCTGGGACGCAATGACGGTGGCCATCGTCGCCAGTGCCAGCATGGGGTAGAGGGCCCACTCTGGGGCCATGAGGTAGAACGGGTTTTGCATCGCGGCAGGGTCGCGCAGCAGCAGCGCTCCTTGCCCGAAATAGTTGAGCACCAGAGCGGGCAGCACGAACAGGAACCAGCTGCGCCGGATGGGTTCTTTGCCGAAATGCCCCATGTCGGCGTAGAGCGCTTCCGCGCCGGTGACGGCGAGGACGACGTTGCCCATGGCCACCAAGGCCATCTCGTGGTGATGAAAGAGGAAAGAGAGCGCGTACGTCGGGCTCAAGGCTGCCAACACCGAAGGGGAAGCCAAGATCTGTCTCACCCCCAGCAGCGCGAGCACGGAGAACCAAATCAGCATCACGGGGCCGAAGGCCCGTCCGACCAGGGTCGTGCCATGATGCTGGAAGTAGAAGAGCAGGAAAAGGATGAGGAGTGACACCGGCAGGACGGCATGTTCCAGCGCCGGGGCCGCGATCTGCAGTCCCTCCACGGCCGAGAGCACCGAGATGGCCGGAGTGACCATGCCATCGCCGTAGAACATGGCCGCCCCGAGGATGCCCAGCACGAGCACGATGCGATGGGTGCGGGTACCGGGGGCGGCATCGCGCAGCGCGAGTGCGATGAGGGCCATGATGCCGCCCTCGCCGCGGTTGTCGGCGCGCATGATGAAGACCACGTACTTCACCGCCACGATGATCACCAGCGCCCAGAAGAAGAGCGAGAGGCTGCCCAAGACATTGGCCCGCTCCAGGGCGATGGGATGATTGCCGGCGAAGACTTCCTTCATCGCATAGAGCGGGCTCGTGCCGATGTCGCCGTAGACGACCCCCAGCGCTCCCAGGCACAAGAGCGCCAGTTCCTTGCCGCGGGCTTCACTCGACGGTCGATGCTCCATGGCTTTTCCTCGTTTTTTGCGGCGCAGCTCCTGGCGCGCCGGTGGGTTTTTGCCAATCTTAGGTCATCGGCGGGGTTTTGGGAACGACATAGGGCGATTCTGGAATTTTCCCTGATTCCGTCGATAGGCAGGAACGATTGACCGCGGGGCAGTCCTCTTCTATGATGAAGTCGATGGCGCGGCGCGAAGGCGCTGCACCTTCATGAGTTCCGCAGCCCGTGGTGTGCCTGTTTTCAAACCGTCAGACCGCGTGGTTCGGCCATTCGACCCTGCAAGGAGAACGCGCCATGAGCGAGCAGAAGTGCCCCTATCATCTCACCACCACGGCCGGTGCGCCGGTGGCCGACAACCAGAATTCGCTCACCGTCGGGCCACGCGGCCCCACGCTGCTGCAAGACTACGTCCTGCTCGAAAAGCTCGCGCACCAGAACCGTGAGCGCATCCCCGAGCGCGTGGTGCACGCCAAGGGCTGGGGCGCGTTCGGCACGCTCACCATCACCGGTGACATCCGAAAGTATTCGCGTGCCAAGGTATTTTCCCAGATCGGGGCGAAAATCCCCATGCTGGCGCGCTTCTCCACGGTGGCCGGCGAGATGGGCGCGGCCGATGCCGAGCGCGACGTGCGCGGCTTCGCGCTCAAGTTCTACACCGAAGAAGGCAACTGGGATCTCGTGGGCAACAACACGCCGGTCTTCTTCATCCGCGACGCCTACAAGTTCCCCGATTTCATCCACACGCAGAAGCGCCATCCGCGCACCAACCTGCGCTCGCCCACGGCGATGTGGGACTTCTGGTCGCTCTCGCCCGAGAGCCTGCACCAGCTCACCATCCTCTTCTCCGATCGGGGCATCCCGCGCTCGCCCATGCACATGAACGGCTATGGCAGCCACACCTACAGCTTCTGGAACGAGGCCGGTGAGCGCTTCTGGGTGAAGTTCCATTTCAAGACGCGGCAGGGGCACGAGACGCTCACCGACGAAGAGGCCGAAGCGATCATCGGCAAGACGCGGGAGAGCTACCAGGAGGCGCTCTTCGGCGCGATCGAGCGCGGCGAATACCCTCGCTGGACGATGTACGTGCAGGTGATGAGCGAGAAAGAGGCCGACGCCTGGAGCGAGCGCACCGGCTGGAATCCGTTCGATCTCACCAAGGTTTGGCCGCATCGCGACGCCCCGCTCATCGAAGTGGGCGTGATGGAACTCGATCGCAACCCGGACAACTACTTTGCCGAGATCGAGCAGGCGGCCTTCTCGCCCTCGAACGTGGTGCCGGGCATCGGCTTTTCGCCCGACAAGATGCTGCAGGCGCGCATCTTCTCCTACGCCGACGCCCATCGCTACCGCCTGGGGACGCACTACGAGGCGCTGCCGGTCAACCGCCCGCGCTGTCCGGTGCACCATTACCACAAGGACGGGTCGATGCGCTTCTTCGACAACTTCCACGAAAACCCGGACGCCTACTATGAGCCCAACTCCTTCGGCGGTCCGGTCGAGCGGCCCGAGGTCAAGGAGCCGCCCCTGTCGGCCATCGGCATGATCGACCGCTACAGCCATCGCGACGGCAACGACGACTTCTCGCAGCCGCGCGCGCTGTGGGCGCTCTTCGACGAGGCGCACAAGGAGCGGCTCTATGGCAACCTCGCGCGTTCGATGAAAGGCGTGCCGGATTTCATCGTCGAGCGCCAGCTCGCCCTCTTTGCCCAGATCGATCCAGCCTACGCCGAAGGTGTGCGTCGCGCGCTCGATCGTCTATGATGAAACGAGGCGGGGCCGAAGGGCTCCGCCTTCCGTTCCATCCTGGAGGGGTATATGCCGACACTACAACAGCAAGGCTTGGTCGAAGAACGGCCGAGGCCGGCGAGGAGACCGGCGCCAAGCGTCGACCGGCTGCGGGCCCTGGTGCAGTCCTGGCTCGACGAGGCCGACGTGAAGCTAGACGGCGATCGGCCGTGGGATTTCCAGATCAAACACCCCAAGGTGCTCGAACGCGTGCTTGCCGAGGGCAGTCTCGGCTTGGGCGAGGCCTACATGGACGGCTGGTGGGAATGCGAGCGGCTCGACGAGTTCTTCGCCCGGGTGCTGCGCGCGCGGCTCGATGAGCGGGTGAAAAATCCTTCGCTCGTGTGGCGGGCGCTGAAAGCGCGGCTCATCAACCTGCAATCCGTGCGCCGCGCCTGGCACGTGGGCGAGGTGCACTACGACCTGGGCAGCGACTTCTTCGAAGCGATGCTTGATCCTTACATGGCCTATTCCTGCGGCTACTGGGCGAACGCCAAGACGCTGGAAGAGGCGCAAGTGGCCAAGCTCGACCTCATCTGCCGCAAGCTGGGGCTGGAACCGGGGATGCGGCTGCTCGACATCGGCTGCGGCTGGGGCAGCCTCATGCGCTACGCCGCCGAGCACTACGGCGTCGAGTGCGTGGGGCTGACGATCTCCAAGGACCAGGCCGCCTGGGGGCAGAAGCGCTGCACGGGGCTGCCGGTGCGTTTCATCCTGGCCGACTACCGCACCTTCAACGTCGATGGCAAGGAGCGGTTCGACCGCATCGCCTCGGTGGGGATGTTCGAACACGTGGGGGTGCGCAACTACAAGGCGTATTTTGCCATGGCGCGCCGCAGCCTGCGCGACGACGGGCTCTTCCTGCTGCACACCATCGGCAAGAACCGCCGCGGTGGGGGCACCGATCCGTGGATCGAGAAATACATCTTCCCCAACGGGGAGCTGCCCTCGATCGGCGAAGTGGCGGATGCGAGCGAGCACTGGTTCGTGATGGAAGACCTGCACAACTTCGGCGCCGACTACGACAAGACCCTGATGGCCTGGCATGAGCGCTTCGAAGCCGCCTGGCCGCGCTTTCGCGAGCGCTACGGCGAGCGCTTCTACCGCATGTGGCGCTACTACCTGCTTGCCTGCGCCGGCACGTTCCGCGCGCGTACCAACCAGCTGTGGCAGTTCGTGTTTTCGCCGGATGGCGTGCCCGGAGGCTACCGGCGTCTCAGCTGAGGCCGCCGGCTTCCATCGCCTTGAGCGTGCGCGACACGGTCTCGATGCGCAGCCCCGTGATCGCGGCGATGTCGCGCAGGCGCAGGCGCAGCGGCTCGGCTCCGGCCGACTGGGCAAGTTCGAAGAGGCGGGCGATGCGCTCGGGCGCCTTGCCCGCGCGCAGGCGCAGCACTTCGCCCATGCGGTGCTCGAAGCGGGCATAGAGCAGGGCCGCCGGTTCCTTGGCGGCCACTTGGCTCCAGCCTTCGAGCACCACCGGCGTGACGGCGGTGGCGGTGTAGCCATAGCGGCCGAACATCAGCGCTTCCGCCCCGATCAGGTCGCCGCCCCAGGCGATGCCGACGAAATGCTCCTCGCCGGGCTCCTCGCCGAAGGGGACCGGCAGGTCGAGCCGCACGATCCCCTCCACGACCCGCCAGGCCGGGCCGCTCTCTCCTGCCACGACCAGCGCCTGGCCGCGTTTGCCCAGACGCCGCTCGGTGAGAGGCGTTTCACATGCCATGGCTGGATTTCTGGCCGTGATCGCGTTTGAGCGGACGCGCCGGCGCTTCCACGGCAACCTCGAATTCCTTGCCCTGCGCGTCGGTGAAGATGAGGGTGAGCGGCACTTTCTGGCCGACTTCCACGGGCTTGGGCAGGTCAATGAGCATCACGTGGTAGCCGCCGGGCTTGAGCTCCATCGTCTTGCCGGCTTCGAGCGGCAGACCGCCGGGGATGGCGCGCATCTTCATGACGTCGCCGTCCATCACCATTTCATGGATCTCCACCACGGGAGCGACCGGCGTCTTGCCGCCGGTGAGCTTGACCGGCGCGTCGGCGGTGAGCTTCATGAAGGCGGCCGTGGCTTTCTGCCCCGCTACCGTGGCCTGGACCCAGGGGTCTTCGACCTTGACCGTCTGCGCCCAGGCGGGCAGCGCGAAGGCGCCGAACATCAGCGCGAGACCGAGAGAACGGCGGGTTTGGGTGGTCGGCATCATCGACTCCTTGCGTGGGAAAAGCGGGCGATCAACGTCCTGGAGCAGCGGGCGCTTCGGCGAGCAGCCGCCGAACGTCGGCGGCGAATGCTTCGGCCGGAAGCGCATGGGGCACGGCCAGTCGAAGCTTGCCGTCGGCATTATAGACGAAAGTGGTGGCGGTGTGATCCATCGTGTAGGAGCTGCCGGTGGGTACCTTACGGTAATAGACGCGGAATTCCTTGGCCGTGCGGGCCACCTCTTCCGGGCTTCCTACCAGGCCGACGAACGAAGGATCGAAGGCGTCGAGATAGGCTCGAACGACCTCGGGTGTATCCCGCTCGGGGTCCACCGTGACGAAGACGATGCGAAAGCGTTTCCCTTCTTCGCCCAGCAGCCGCTTCACCTCCACCGCGCGCGACAGGGCCGTGGGGCACACGTCAGGGCATTGCAGGAAACCGAAGTAGACGCCCACCACTTCGCCGCGGAAGTCGGCGAGCGTGCGCACGCGCCCTTCCGTGTCGGGCAGGCGCAGCTCGCGGCCGAAGGAAGGGTCGAGGATCTCGGTGGCGTGAAAGGCGGGCGGCGATGAGACCTTCTCGCAGGCCGACAGCAGCAGCGCGGCGGGAAGCAGCATGAGCGCAAAGGTGCGGTGCAAATCCGGGCATGTCATCGTGTCTCGACCTTTTTGCGGCACATCTGCCGATGAGGCAATCTTAGGCGTGCGCAACCGGGTTGACAATGCGTGCGCGCAGGGAGTTTGCGCGAAGTCAAAACCGCCCCCGGGAAAATTGACAATCCTCAATTGAGCCGCAGGAAACGAAACGTTACGATGACGCCGCCCGTCGTCGCCTGCGTCGGCGACCCCTTTTCGTCTCTCCCGAAAGGAGTCTCGTTCCATGACCGTCTCTCCCGTTTCTTCGTCTCCGCCGCGGCGCAGCCCCTTGTCGCTCGCCCTGGCGCTCGCGTTTGCCGGTATGCCTGCTGCCTGGGCGCAAAGCGAAGCGGTGCCGCCAGGCGGCGCGGTGCTCGCGCCAGTGATCGTCTCCGATACGAAGGAACAGGCTGCTCCGCCGGCGACGACGCTCGGCCCGCAGGAACTCGCCCCGCTGCGCGCCGCCACCGCCGACACGGCAAGCCTCTTGCGCAAGGTACCGGGCGTGACCCTCTACGGCGCGGGCGGCGCTTCCAGCCTTCCGGCCATCCATGGCCTGGCCGACGACCGGCTGCGCCTGCAGGTCGACGGCATGGATCTGCTCTCGGCTTGCCCCAATCACATGAACCCGGCCTTCTCCTATCTCGACCCGAGCCAGGTCGAGACCATCCAGGTGTGGACCGGCGTCACGCCGGTGAGCGTGGGGGGCGACGCGATCGGCGGGGCGATCGTGGTCGAGACGCCCAAACCGCGCTTCGCCGCGCCCGGTCAGGGCACGCTCGTCACCGGCGAGGCTGGCACCTATTACCGCAGCAATGGCGATGGCTTCGGAGTGCACGGCTCCGCCACGCTTGCCGGCGAGCAGGTGAGCGTGCGCTATCTCGGGGCGTACGCCAAGGCGAACAACTACACCGCGGGCGGAGACTTCAAAGATTTCACCGCCACCGGGCGCGCCGGCCATACGCTGGATCGCGACGAAGTCGGCTCCACCAGCTATGAGCTGAGCAACCACCTCGTCGGCTTCGCGCTCAAGAGCGGCGCGCATCTCCTCGATGCCTCGGTCGCCGTGCAAAACGTGGCCGACCAGCTCTATCCCAACCAGCGCATGGACATGCTGGACAACGATTCCACCCTCTTCAATCTGCGCTATCTCGGCCAGTTCGACTGGGGCTCGCTCGATGCCCGGGCCTATCACCAGAGCGTCGATCACTTCATGGATTTCGGCGAAGACAAGCGCTACTGGTACGGCATGGCCTCGGGTGGCCCGACGGCGACAAACGGAAAGCCCTGCTCGCCGATCGATGGCACCTGCGCCGCCGGCATGCCGATGAACACCGAGAGCAGGACCACGGGGGCGAAACTCACCGCCAACATCGCCCTGAGCGAGCGCGACGTGCTGCGCCTGGGCGGCGAGTACCAGCACTACACGCTGGACGACTGGTGGCCGCCTTCTGGCGCCAACATGTGGCCCGGCACCTTCTGGAACATCAAGAACGGCGAGCGCGACCGCGCCGGTCTCTTCGGCGAGTGGGAGACGAAATTGAGCGACCGCTGGATGGCGCTCGCCGGCGTGCGCTACGAGCACGTCACCACCGATGCCGATCCGGTGCAGGGCTATGCCGACACGAACGGCATGGGAACGATGCTGAACTATCAGAAAAGGGACGCGGCCGCCTTCAACGCGCGCGAGCGCAAGCGCACCGACGACAACCTCGACTTCACCGCGCTCACGCGCTACACCCTGGACGAGATGCGCGAATTCGAGCTCGGCTTTGCGCGCAAGGTTCGCTCGCCCAGCCTCTACGAGCGCTATCCGTGGTCGACCTGGACGATGGCGGCGGTGATGAACAACTTCGTCGGCGACGGCAACGGCTACATCGGCAACCCCGACCTCGAACCGGAGAAAGCCTATACGCTCTCGGCCACGATCGACTGGCACGCCGCCGACCGCCAATGGGGCCTGCGCTTCACGCCCTATCTCACCTACGTCGATGACTACATCGACGCGCTGCAGTGGGATGCGGCGAAGAACGCCCCGGCGGCCAGGCTCACGCGCAACCAGTTCGTCGTCTTACGTTACGAGAACCAGTCGGCGCGCCTCTACGGGTTCGACCTCTCGGGCAAGGCGCCGCTTGCGCGCACCGGCCTGGGCGCCTTCGGCTTCGAGGGGGTGCTGAGCTACACCAAAGGCGAGAACCGCGACACCGACGACGACCTCTACAACATCGTGCCCTGGCGCGCCACGCTCACCCTCACGCACCAGCTCGCCGGCTGGAACAATGCCGTGGACTGGGAACTGAGTGCGCGCAAGGACGACGTGTCGGATGCGCGCAACGAGATCGAGACGCCGGGCTACGGCCTCGTGCACCTGCGCGCGAGTCACGATTGGAAAGACGTGCGGCTCGACCTTGGCGTGGAGAACCTTTTCGACAAGCTCTACTACCTGCCCACCGGCGGAGCCTACGTCGGCCAGGGGACGACGATGAGCATCAACGCCGTACCCTGGGGCATCGCCGTGCCGGGCATGGGGCGATCGGTCTACGCCGCGATCAACGTCAAGTTCTGAGCGGCGAGGGAGCAAAGAAATGCACGGGGGCGGCACCGACGGCCTCGTCGAGCGCCGCTTCCGCTCCCCCTGCTCCCGCGGCGAGCGAGGCGAAATCGAAGAGCGCGCGGTCGAGCAGGTGCGAGGGCACGGCGTGGCCGAGCGCGGTGAAGATGGAGGCGATGCGGCGCGGATCCTCCCGTTCCCAGGCACGCAGCATGGCTTTCACCTGCTGGCGCTGGGCGTTTTCCTGTGAGCCGCACAGCGAGCAGGGGATGATGGGGAAATTCATGCCGCGGGCGTAGCGCGCCAGATCCTCTTCCGCACAGTAGGCGAGCGGCCGGATCACCACCAGGTCGCCCTCGTCGTTGCGCAGTTTGGGCGGCATCGCCTTCAGACGCCCGCCGAAGAAGAGGTTGAGGAAGAACGTCTCGAGGATGTCGTCGCGGTGGTGCCCCAACGCCACCTTGTTCGCCCCCAGCTCGCGCGCCGTGCGGTAGATGATGCCGCGGCGCAGGCGCGAGCACAGCGAGCAGGTGGTCTTCCCTTCGGGGATCTTCTCCTTGACGATGGAGTAGGTGTCCTCGCGTACGATGCGGTACTCCACCCCCACCTGAGCGAAATGGCGCGGCAGCACGTCCTCGGGAAAACCCGGCTGGCGCTGGTCGAGGTTCATCGCGATCAGCCGGAAGCGTACCGGTGCGCGCGCCTGGAGCTTTTGCAGCAGCGCGAGCAGCCCGAGCGAATCCTTGCCGCCGGAGACGCACACCAGCACCGTGTCGCCTTCCTCGATCATGCCGAAGTCGCCGATCGCCTGGCCCACCTGGCGCAGCAGGCGCTTTTCCAGCTTGAGCAGTTTTTGCGAGGGAGAATCGGAGGGTTCGGGGATCATCGGCAAGGGGGGCGAAAAACGACAGGGCTTGCGAGGATAGCACGAGCCGGGGCCCGCTTCAGCGCCCGACTTCCCACCCGGCCACCGGCCCGGGCACCACGCGCATCAGCGGATGCGGCGAGCAGCGCCTGCGCGAGGTTCAGGCCGGGATTTCGACGAATTCGCCGTAGGAGCGAGGAGCGGGAATTTCTTTCCCTTCTTCCTTGAGCCCTTCGAGGTGGAATTCGATGGCTTCTTGGATGAGGCGGCGCACTTCTTCTTCTGTGTCAGCAACGGCAATGCAGCCTGGCAGATCGGGAACGTAGGCGCCGTATCCCTGGGGGCTGCGTTCGATGATGACCATGTAGCGCATCTCATTCTCCTAGGGTGAGGCCGGCTTGTTTGAGCGCACTGGCAAGCGTCCCGGGAGGGATGTCGGCGCTTGGCTTGCCGGCGACGGTAACCGTACCCGGCTTGGTCGGGTGGCGAAACTGGCGGTGACTACCTTTTTGCCGTACCTGAATCCAGCCGTCGCGTTCGAGCAGCGAGATGAATTCTTTGACTTTCATGTCGGGCATTGTATCCCAGCGATACGGGCAGGTGTCTTCGTGGGGCAGCCGCATCCCATCTCCGTAAGGCCGAGAGGCGCCTGGCAATCGGTGTCGACGGAGACGGCAAGGGCACGGTCGACCCTTGCCTTGTTTCGAGTATTCCACTCGAAACCGCGCGGACGCACCTGTGCCTTCTTGCGAGCGCATGGCGAGAGGTTCAGCGCCCGACTTCCCACTCGGCCACCGGCCCGGGCACCACGCGCATCAGCGGATGCGGCAGCGGTGCCGTGCCGGAGAGCCGCGCCGCGCGCGCTGGGTCGCGTTGCTCCAGCTTGCGCAGCAGGTGGGCGAATTCGTGGGCGAGTTGTCCCTCGCTGACTTCGATGGGTGCGACGCTCTCGCGGGGCGGAAGTTTCGCGCGATCGAAGCGGTAGCTGCGCGCTTCGGCTTCGTCGGCCACCGCGTGCAGATAGGCGGCGATCGCCGTGAGCGGCATCGGATGCGCGCGGAAGCGCACGAGCTGCGGATGGTGGCGGTAGCCGCGCGTGGCCCCGGCGAGCACCGCCTGGGCGAGCAGCCCCTCGCGCCACAGGGCGACGAGCCCTTTGGCATCGAGCAGCGCGGGGTGGAGTGACCAGAGTCGCACCGAAAGGCCATGGCTCGATTCATCGAGCAGGCGAATGGAAAAGAAAGGCAGGCATGTATTGGCTCCCCGAGCAGGGCTCGAACCTGCGACCCACGGATTAACAGTCCGTTGCTCTACCGACTGAGCTATCGGGGAAGAGAGGCTCGAATTATAGCGGACGGCCCATCCGTGTCAAGACGATCGGGCGTAGTCGGCTTATGTCCGAATCGTCATGAGCTTCGAGCGGCGGGTTGTAGGGCGACAGTGCGGCGCAGGGTATCATGCGTCCATCGCTTGATCGAGGAGAGAGACGATGGCCAACTGGTTTGCCGATAACCCTGCCTCCATCGGGCGCACGCCGCTCGTGCGCTTGAACCGCCTCACTGCCGGGGCCAAGGCGACGGTACTTGCCAAGATCGAGGCGCGCAATCCTGCTTTTTCGGTGAAGTGCCGCATCGGGGCGTCCATGGTGGCCGATGCCGAGCGCCGCGGCCTGCTCGGTCCGGGCAAGGAGCTCATCGAGCCGACGAGCGGCAACACGGGGATTGCGCTCGCATTCGTGGCCGCGGCCAAGGGGATTCCCCTCACGCTCACCATGCCCGAGACGATGAGCCTGGAGCGCCGGAAGCTTTTGGCCGTCTTCGGGGCCAAGCTCGTGCTCACCGAAGGGGCCAAGGGGATGAAGGGTGCGATCGAGCGGGCCGAGGCGATCGCCGCTTCCGACCCTCGGCGCTACGTGATGCTGCAGCAGTTCCGCAATCCGGCCAATCCGGCCATCCACGAGCAGACCACGGGGCCGGAGATCTGGCACGATACCGACGGACAGGTGGATGTCTTCGTCGCTGGCGTGGGCACTGGCGGGACCATCACCGGCGTGAGCCGTTACCTCAAAAAAACCCGCGGCAAGCCCGTCGTGTCGGTGGCGGTGGAACCTGCGGGTAGCCCGGTGCTCACGCAGACGCGCGAAGGGCTACCGGTCAAGCCCGGGCCGCACAAGATTCAGGGCATCGGCGCGGGGTTCGTGCCGGAGGTGCTCGATCTGTCGCTCATCGACTTGATCGAGCAGGTGGGCGACGAGGAGGCGATGGAGACCGCCCGGCGGCTTGCCCGTGAGGAGGGAATCCTTGCCGGGATTTCGAGCGGCGCGGCGGTGGCGGCGGCGCTCCGCCTTGCCAAACGCGAGGAATACGCCGGAAAGACGATCGTCGTCATTCTGCCCGATTCGGGCGAACGCTACCTGAGCACGGCGCTTTTCGAAGGCATGTTCGACGCCTCCGGCCTGCCGGTTCGATGAAGCGCGAAAGGAAAGGGCAGTGCTGAGCTATCGTCATGGTTTCCACGCCGGCAACCATGCCGACGTGCTCAAGCACTGGGTGCTGGCCGAGGTGCTGGCCTACTTCAACGAAAAGCCTGCGCCCTGGACCTACGTCGACACCCATGCCGGTGCCGGCCTCTATCGACTGGGGGCTGGGGTGGGTGGTGCCCAGGCGAGCCACGAATTCCGTGAAGGGATCGCGCGCCTGTGGGCGGCGCGCGCCAAGGCGCCGGCGGTGTTTTCCGCGTATCTGGAGGCCGTGGCGGCGTTCAATCCCGCTGGGCGCCTGGAGCTCTATCCCGGGTCGCCGGCGATCGCGCGGCAGTTTGCCCGCAGTGGCGCCCGCGGCAAGGGGGGCGATCGGCTGGTGTGTTTCGAGCGCCATCCGCGCGATTTCGCCGCGCTCGAGCGGCTCTTTGCCGGAGACGCGCAGGTGCGCTGCCTGTCGAGCGACGGTTTTGCCGGCGCACTGCAGGTGCTGCCGCCGCCCTCGCGCCGCGGCGTGATCCTCATCGATCCGCCCTATGAAGTGCGCGGCGACTACGTGCGGCTCATCCCGGCCGTGCGGGCGATGCTGGAAAAGTTTCCGCAGGCGACGGTGCTCGTGTGGTACCCGCGCCTGCGTCGGGTGGAGGCGGAGGAGCTGCGCCGGCGTCTGGTGAACCTCGCGCCGGAGGATCATCTGCGGGTGGAGCTGCAGGTGGCGCCGCCCCCCGTGGGCGGCCGCGGCATGACGGCGAGCGGCCTGGTGGTGCTGCATCCGCCCTATGTGTTGGCACAGCGGCTGCAGGAAGGCTTGCCCTGGCTCGCCGGACAGCTGGAGGAAGCGCCGGGGCAGGGCGGGTGGGTGCTGGAGGCGAAGATCGCCTGAGCCTCAGTCCTTGCCGGGACGGATGGGGTCGGAGAAGACCAGCGTGCCGTCCTTGCGCATCATGAGGTTGTCGCGGCTAAGCAGATCTGGAATCACGCGATAGGTTTCGGCGAAGCGCGCCAGCGTCTCTACTGCCTGTTTCATGCCGGCATCGAACGGCGGCGGCTTGAGCTCGGTGAGCTGCTGCAGCGCGATGCGGCCCATCATCTGACCCAGCTGCTGCCACTGCTGGCACAGATCCCACCAGGCGTGGATCAGCCGACGGGCGGCGTCGGCGGCGGGGCTGGTCTCGGGGATGGGATAGAGCTTTTCCACCTCGAAGAGGTGCATGGGAAAGCCATTGCTGGCACGTCCGATGATGCCGTGGTAGGCGTAGACGGTGGGGAAATGCGGTCCCTGGGGGCGGTCGTCGGCAGCGTAGAGCAGGTATTCGTCCGGATGGGTGATGATCTTATAGACGCGCTCGCCGTCTCCCTTGTCGAGCACGATGCTGTAGCGTCCCCGTGCGATCTCGGGTTTTCCCTCGAGCAGCGGGTGTTGGGGCACCGGGTCGGGGATTTTGTCGGTCATGGTCTCGCTCCCTCTGGGGTATGTTCAATGATAGCGTAAATCCGGCGCGGCGAAGGGAAGCGCGCTCCGGCGAGGTGCCAGTGCGATAATCCCTCTTTGCCTTTCATTGAAATGCTTCGATGCAAGAAGATTCGTTCGGGGGGACGGCGCGGCGTGGGGGCCGGCAATGGCGGCCGTCGCTGGCGGCGTGGGCCTTGGCGCTCGCGGTCCATGCGCTCGCCTTCGGCCTGCTGGCGGCGGGACTCTCGTCCGCCTGGCCGCCGCGCGAGCCGCCTCCTTTTGCCGTGACCTTGATCGGGCCGGTGGAGGAGGCGCCGGATTCGGCCGCTGCGGGCGAGGCGGGAGGGGGGGAGGGTGGGTTCGCGGCACCTGTGTCCGAGCCGCCGGCCGAGGTTTCGCCGCACGCGCCCCCCTCTCGGCCCTCGATGCCTGCTCCTATCCGGACGACGGCTGCGCCGCGAGCCGTGGCGGTGAAGCCGGTGCACATGCCCTTGCCCGAGAAGCGGATCCCCCCTGCGGAAGCGCTACCCGAGGTCAAAGCGGCCGTGCCGGCCAGCGAGGAGGGAAATGCTCCATCGCAGGGGGCCTCGCAGGAAGCGGGCGAGGGGCGCGGCGGTGCCGAGCCTGCCGTTGCGACGGGCGAAGGGGCGGGCGCGGGCGGACGCGGGAACGGGGCGTCCGGGCCGTCTTCCGGAAAGGAGGGAGAAGGGGGCGGGGGTGCTGGTTCCAAGGGCGGGGCGCCCTGGTCCGAGCGGCTGCGCGCCTGGCTCGAGGCGCACAAGGTCTATCCGCCGAAGGCGCGGCGCCTCGGTGTGGAGGGGACCGTGTGGGTGCGGCTCCATTGCTCGGGAGGGAAGGCGGTCGTGCAGCTCGAGCGATCCTCCGGTGCGCCCTGGCTCGACGAGGCGGCGCTCGCGCTCGTGCGCGAGGCGGTGGCGGCGCTGGAGGGGGACGCGGCCGTGTGCGCCCTAGGGGGGTTCACGGTGCCGATTGGCTACCGGCTGGTCGGCTGAGCGTTTTCTTCGGCGCTGACGCGCGCCGCTTCTTCGTGCGCAGCGATCATGGCGGCGCGCGAGGCGGGCGTCTCCAGGGTGAGGGGGCCGAGCTTGCCCTCGCGAAAATCCTGCAGGAGGATATTGGCCGCCTTTTCCCGGTCGAGCTCGCCGCCCTTGCGCCGGCAGCCGCGCCGCTCGCCGACGGCCTCGACGATCTCTTCGCCGTTCATGCCTGTGGGATCGAAGCGGTAGCGTGCGGTGAGCCGATCGGCGTATCCTTGGGCGAGCAGGGTCTCGGCAAGGAAGGCCGCCACTTCCTCTTCGGCCACGGCGTTGCGCCCGATGGCGTGGCAGGCAGCGAGCAGATAGCCGTCGGCCTCGAATTCGATCTTGGGCCACATCAGACCGGGGGTGTCGGTGATGCTGCGCAGACCCGGAAGATCATAGCGCTGCACGCTCTTCGTCACGGCCGGCTCGTCCCCGACCTTGGCGGCCTTGCGGCCGATGAGGGCGTTGAGGAGCGTGGATTTGCCGACGTTGGGGATGCCGGCGATCATCAGCCGCAGCGGTTTGGTCGGCTCGCTGCGGTGTGGCGCGAGTCGCTCGCAGGCGGGCAGGATGCGGCGCACGTCGGCCGGATTCTTGGCGCAGACGGCGAGCGCGCGCACGCCCTCTTCGCGCTCGAAGGCGGCGATCCATTCGGTGGTACGGGCCGGATCGGCGAGGTCGGCCTTGTTGAGCAGCTTCAGGCAGGGACGCTGCCGGCTGCGGCGCAGCGTCTCGAGCAGAGGATTTCGGCTCGCTGCGGGAATGCGCGCGTCGAGCACTTCGATGAGCACGTCGACGTCGGCAAGCGTCTCTTCGAGCTTGCGCCGCGCCGCGTGCATGTGGCCGGGAAACCATTGGATGGGCATGGGGCGATCATACTACGGAGCGTCGCGAATGACCTACTGCGCGGCCGTATGGCGGCGTTGCGCGGTGCTCGGATGCCCGCCTATCTTGGTGCGATGGTTCTGCGAGCTACCCTACGCATGAGGGCGTTGACGAATGAAAGCATTGTCACTAGCATTTATTTTATTCAAACGTTTGTTGGAGTTTTGTATGAATACCTTGCGCCGCTGGATGCTCATCTTGTGCGGTTTGTCGTGCTTTGGGTCGTTGGCTTGGGGCGGAGAGGGGCAGGGGGAATTCGCACCAACCCTCGAACGTGAAGGACAGGTGCTCGTGCGCAACGGTTCGGGGGTGCGTACGAGACTCGTCTTCGACGTCTATGCCATCGCTTTGTATCTGCCGCAGCGGGCGGAAACGGCCGAGGCGGCATTGTCGTCTCCACCGCCGCGGGTGATTGCGATTCGCTTGCTGCGACGCTTGGACGGACGCACCTTTGTCGAAGCGCTGTGGGAGGGACTCGAGAAGAATCATGCGCCGGATGCGCTCGCCCCGTTTCGTGATCCTTTGGCCAGACTCAGGGCGGCGATGGCAGCGGCAGGCGAGATGAAAGCAGGGACCGCCGTGGAAATCACCGAGAACCTTCATGGAGAAACTTCCATTCTCGTCGATGGACAGGCGTTGATGGAGCCGGTGCGTGAGCCGGGTTTCTTCCCGGTGCTGCTGGCGATCTGGCTGGGTCCTTCGCCTGCGCAGGAGTCCCTGAAGGGGGCTTTGGTCGGTCGGTGATTTCGTTCGTGACGCTCAGGCGGACGCGCTCGGCCGTGCCCGTACCGTCTCGTACCAGCGTCGAGCGTTGATGTGCGTTTCTGGCAGGGTGAGCTTGATCCAGCCGGCGAAGTCCACCGTGACGAACGCGGTGATGTCGGCCACTGAAAAGAAATCGCCCGCCAGAAAAGTCGAGTGTGCGAGACGCTCTTCTAGTACATCGAAAAAGCGTTTCGTGCGGCGCTGTCCGCGTTCGACGAGGGTCGGAATCTGCTCGAAGTTATCGGCGCCCGGGAGTGCGCGGTTCTTGAAAGCCGGTGCGGAATTGCGCAAGGCATCGGCGACGGCGAGCAAGCCTTCGAACTCGGCGCGCCGACTCCACATTTCCACCAGAGCCTGCTCGAGCGGGGTCTTGCCGCAGAGCGGCGGGTCAGGCTGCAGCGCTTCGAAGTAGCGGCAGATGGCGATCGATTCGCTGATGCCGGTGCCGTCGTCGAGCACGAGGTAGGGGACCACGCACTGCGGGTTGATTCGGCGGAACGCTTCGCTGAGTTGCGCACCCTGGCGTAGATCCACGGCTTCGGTCGGCACTTCGATGCCTTTCTCCGCGAGAAAGATGCGAACGCGTCGGGGGTTCGGCGCGGGCGGATAGTCATAGAGTTTCATCGTCGTCTCCTCATGCTTTCGAGCAGAAGATGATCGCACACTCCCGGGTCTCGTGAAAAACCACTACGAGCGGGGTCGGTTGCGAAGCCCTCCGATCGGGGGGCGTTCGAGCACCGCACGACGCCGTCCTGTAGCCGCGTCGGCGATCGCTCGGGCGCCCATAGGCTGCTTCGCCGGTCTTATAATGCTCTTTTCGGTAAAGTCTGAGGCGCGCGATGGGCGAAGTGTGGCGGCCGCACGTGACGGTGGCGGCGGTGATCGAGCGCGAGGGGCGCTTTTTGTTCGTCGAGGAAGAGACGGAGTTCGGTGTGCGCCTGAACCAGCCGGCGGGGCATTGGGAGCCGGGGGAATCGCTCGTCGACGCGGTGGTGCGCGAGACGCTGGAAGAGTCGCGTCTGCGGTTCGTGCCCAATGCCGTGGTAGGGGTGTATCAATGGACTCGGCCCGACGGGGCGCTCACTTACCTGCGTTTCGCCTTTTCCGGCAAGGTGACGGGCGAGGAGCCCGATCGCGCGCTCGATGAGGGGATTCTGCGCACGCTGTGGCTTGCGCCCGAGGAGGTGGAGGCGGCGGGGCGCGAAGGGCGCCTGCGCAGCCCCATGGTGCTTGCCTGTGTGCGCGACTGGCGCGAGGGGCGGCGTTACAGTCTGGATTTGATCCGCTATCTGGCGGGCTGAGGAGCCGTGAGGGTGGAATTCGATTGGGATGCGATCGGCGTCGAGCCGGGCGAGGGGCGCCACGTGGTGGTAGGGCTCTCGGGCGGGGTGGATTCGTCGGTGGCGGCCTGGCTTCTGAAGGAGCGGGGCTGGCGCGTGACGGGCGTGTTCATGAAGAACTGGGAGGACGATGACGACGAGGAGTATTGCTCCACGCGCCAGGACCTGATCGACGTGGTGAGTGTGTGCGATCTGCTGGGCATCGAGCTGGAAGTCGTCAATTTCGCCAAGGAGTACAAGGAGCGGGTCTTCTCCGAATTCCTCGCCGAATACGCCGCCGGCCGCACGCCGAACCCGGACGTGCTGTGCAACGCCGAGATCAAGTTCGCCTGTTTCCTCGATCATGCCATGGCGCTGGGGGCCGAGCGCATCGCCACCGGCCATTACGCTCAGGTGCGACGCTGGGAGGACGAGGAGGGGGCGACGTATCAGCTTTTGAAGGCCGAGGACGGCACGAAGGATCAGAGCTATTTCCTCTACCGGCTCGACCAGGCGCAGCTTTCGCGCTCGATGTTTCCGCTGGGGCGGCTCTACAAGCGCGAGGTGCGCAGAATCGCGCGCGCCCTGGAGCTGCCGGTGGCGGAGAAGAAGGATTCGACCGGGATCTGTTTCATCGGCGAGCGGCCGTTTCGCGAATTCCTGCAGCGCTATCTGCCGGCGCGCCCCGGCGAGATCCGCTCGCTCGACGACGGGCGCGTGCTGGGCACGCACCAGGGAGTGATGTATTACACCTTGGGGCAGCGCAAGGGACTGGGCATCGGCGGGGTGAAGGGCGGCGAGGATCCTGCCGAGCACGAGGCGTGGTACGTGGCGGCCAAGGACGTGGCGGCCAACGTGCTCTACGTGGTGCAGGGGCGCGAGCATCCGGCGCTGTGGCACGACCGGCTCACGGCGGTGCGCTGCCACTGGATCTCGGGCCGGGCGCCACACACGCATTGGGTGTATACGGCCAAACCTCGCTATCGTTCCCCCGATGCGCCCTGCGAGATCGAGCGGGTGGAAGGGGAGCGCGCCGAGCTCGTGTTCGCGCAGCCGCAGTGGGCACTCACGCCGGGCCAGAGCGTGGTGGTGTACGAGTCCCGCGTGTGCCTGGGGGGCGGGATCATCGAGACGGTGGGGCAGCAGGAACCGATCGGGCGCTGAGCAAGGCGATCTGGCAGCGGTGCCGCGCAGCGGTGAGCGGCAGGATCAGCACGGCGGCGAAGAGTGCCGTGGCCATGTCCCACTGGGTGTCCCAGATGTCGCCCTGCATGGCGAGGAAGTGTTCGGCTTCGGCGCCGTAGGTCATGGCGGTGCCCCATTCGAGGAGTTCGTAGAAGGCGCTGAAGGCGAGCGCCACCGCCACGGCCAGGAATCCTTGCCAGCCCTTGCCGCGCACGATGGCCAGGCGCACGAAGAGCTCGCGGGCGAGCAGCGCCGGCGTGACTCCCTGCAGGAAATGGCCAAGGCGATCGTAAGGGTTGCGCTCCAGCGCGAGGAGCTCTTTGAGCCAGAATCCGAAGGGTGTCTGGGAATAAGTGTAGTGGGCGCCCACGAGCAGGAAGACCATGTGGATCGTGATGATCCCATAGAGCAGCGGCGTGAGGGGGAAGCGCCGGGCGGTGACCAGCAGCAACGGCAGGGCGAGCACGACCGGCAGGGCTTCGAGCCACCAGGTGAGGCGATCGGCGGCTTCGTGCCAAGACCAGGCGAGCACCGGCAGCACGATGAGCAGGAGCGCGGCCAGGGGTTTGGGCGGGGTCATCGAGTGACGGGCTGATGGGGCGGCGTTCGCGCGACGGGGGGTTCAGGCGACCAGCCGGTGCCGGGTGATGGCGAGCGCCCCCGTGGCGAAGTGTTCGCAGCGGGCGATGTAGTTCTGCGTGCTCTTGGGCATGGGGGTGCGGGCGCGGGTGATGTGTCCGATGAGTTCCTTGCCGTCGAGGATGAGGCGCTCGCCATCGGTGATGAGCAGCAGCTCGTCGCGCGAGGGCGGCGTGGAGAGCCTGGGTTTGTAGTTGGCGAGATTTTCTCCGGCCACGACGAAGTCGGCCCAGACGTCGAAGATTTCCTTGTCGGTGCGCAGCGTCTCGGTCTTGACCTTGGCGGCGCGGGCGTAGGCTTCGACGTAGGGGTTGATGCCCTGGAAGAAGGGGTGGGCGCCGATGGTGCGGCACATGACCTGAGCGATCCGGTCGATGTCGCGCATGGTCCAGGCGATCTTGAGGTAGCGGCTCTCGTAGAAGTCTTCGATGGGGATGGAGAAGGCGCGGAAGGGCTCGCCCCAGAGCTCGTCGATGCCTTCTTCGCCGCTGCGATGCAGCACGAGCCGCCCCAGGGAGAGAGCTTCCTGCAGGCAGCGGCCGCATTCGCGCATCAGTTCGTTGTCCGGCGTGATTTTGACGCCGAGCTCTTCGAGCTCGGTGAGCTTGGTGAAGATGTCGGTGGCGCGGTTGAAGAGCGCGCCGGCGAGCATCGCGCCCTTGACGCGCTTCTTCTGCGGGTCGGTTTCCGCCTGATAGGCCGCGCGGGCTTCATCGAGCCGTTTGCCAGGGATGTTGAGGCCGTGCTCGACGTGGTTGAAGAGGCGCCGGGTGAGGGCGGCGATGAGGGTGCGCTTGGCCTGGATCGTATCTTTGGGGATAGGGTACGTCTTGATCCAGTAGCCGTCGTAATAGACCCGTTCGACGCCGTCGATGACGCGCCGCGTGCCGTTGGGCGGAGAAGTGGTGCTGTCGTGGGCCATCGTTGCAAATTGTTTCTGGAAAAGAAGAAGTGTAATGCTGCGATTGATGCGTCGCAATAGGGGCGGATGGAAGGAGGGCATTCGCACCGGCTGGGGTGCGGTGCGGAGAAGGGGAAGAGCCGGTCGATGAGCGATTGGATGGCGCTTCAGTCGAGCAGTTCCGGATCGAGCACGACGCGCAGCACCGTCTCGACGTGGCCGTGGCGCTGGCGGCGTTTGAACCACCACAGGGCGCTGCGCCGGATGGACCAGGTGCTGTGCTGGCCGGCGAGTACGAGCGCGGCGATGCCGCCGAGGGTGGGTTGGTGGCCGACGATGAGGGTGGGGCGTTCGAGCTCGGGCCAGCCGATGGCGGCGAGCACGGCAAGGGGCGCGGCGCCGGGGGCGGCCTCGGGCAGGAGCTCGTAGTCCTGGGTCCAGGCTTCGAGCGTTTGCCGGGCGCGACGGGCGGGGCTGCAGCAGCGGCGCAGGTCTTCGGGGGCGTGCCGTTCCAGCCAGCGGGCGATGCGCTTGGCCTGACGGTGTCCGTGTTCGGTGAGGGGGCGGGCGAGGTCGTCTTGCCCGTCCTGGGCTTCGGCGTGGCGCCAGAGAAGAAGATCCATGTGCGTCATCCGGTGAGGTCGTCTTCGAGCCAGTCTTCGAGGTTGCCGAGGATCTCGGCGGTGTCGCGGGCGATGCGCTCGTGGTGCCAGGCAAGCAGCACGGCGGCGGCGAGCCGTTCTTCAGGATAGCGCTTTTGCCGCTGGACGAGTGCCTCTTGCGCCGCCTGCCAGTCCTGGGCGCGGCCGAGTACGTCGAGGGCCCGCTTGAGCCGGGCGAGCGCGCGGGCGGTGGCCTTGCCCTGCCACAGGGAACGGAAGAATTCCAGCCCATAGCGCAGTTTCTTGAGGGCGATGCGCAGCCGATGGCGCACGGCGGGGGAAGGGTCGCCGAGGTGGGCGGCCAGCCGTCGGCGGGCTTTCTTGCGCAGCGCTTCGAGCCGGTCACGGGCGAAGTGGCGCAGGTCGCTCGCGCGGATGAGGGCGTTGCCGGGCAGGGCTTCGAGCGCGGCGAGGAAGTCGAGCAGCACCCGGCCGTGGCGGCCGGGGTCGAGGCGGCCGCTGCGGCGGCGCAGGCGCTCGCGTTCGCTGGAGAGCCGAGCGGCGAGCTCGCCGAGGGCCTCGCGCTCGACGGGGCAACGTTCGAGGGCGGGGGTGAGCAGCTCGTCGAGGAGCACGTCGAGGTCGCGCAGCTGGCCGAGTTCGGCAGCGAGCTCGCCGAGGCGTTCGCGCCAGTGGCTGGCGAATTCGGGGCCGGTGACCGGTTCGAAGATCTGCAGCAGCGCCCGCAGCCGGCGCAGGGCGACGCGGATCTGGTGCAGGTATTCGGGGTCGTGGCGGTAAGGCAGCAGCGCCAGGTTGCCGCTCCAGTGGGCGAGCACTTCGTCGGCAAGGGCGCGCAGCGCCGCGAGGGGGTCGCCCTTGGCGTCGAGTTCGACTGCGACGGCCTTGACCGGCGCGGCCCAGGTGCCGGCGGCGAGCTGCATGGCGCGCTCGGCCTTGCTGCGGTTTTCGGGCCACAGGGAGAGATCTTGCGCCAGCGCCCGGGCGAGCGTCAGGAGTTCGGCGGCGGGGACTGCGTAGGCCTCGAGTTCGAGCTCATGGATCGGCAATTTCGCTGCGCCGGCTTCCAGTCGGCCGAGGTCGAGCGCGATCTCGATGTGCCCCTCGCCGCAGGGGAGTTCCCAGATCTCGCGGCGAAACCGGGTGCGAAAGCGCGGTTCGAGGCGCTCGCGGACTTTTTCCAGGCGCTCGCGCACAGCGTCGTCTTCGACGAAGGTGAAGTCGAACGTACCGGGCCAGGGAGCTTCCCATTCCTGGCGCGAGGAGAGCCCGCTGCGGCTGGGAGCGGCAGTTTTGACGGTGAGGAGTTTGCGTCCCGCCATCTGGCGCAGGCGCAGGGCGATGCCGTGGCGTGCGAGCGCTTCGTCTTCGGTGTCGTAGTAGGTGTTGTCCACACGCACCGGGGGATGGTGACGCGCCGTGGCGAGCAGAGGGTGCGCCCGCAGACGGGGGAGGTCGCCGCGGCGGATGCCGAGCTTGAGTTCGGTTTCGATGGTCATGACCGTTCTTGGTACCTCAGGTGAAGATTTGCCGCCACAGGGCGAGGACGGGTTCGCGCAGCGCCGCGGCTTCCCCTTCGGGGACGACGGCCGGAAGTTCGTCGAGGCGCTGGCGGTGCTGCAGACGGCGCAGTTCGCGGTAGGCGTCGGCGACCTGCCGGGCGAGCGCGGCGTCGATGAGGCCCATCTGCGCCGCACAGCGTAGCAGGGCGATGTTACCGGTGTTCGCGGTGAGTTCGGGGTGTTGGTGGGCGTGCGCGAGCACGAGGTATTGCACCAGGAATTCGACGTCGACGAGGCCGCCCGGGTCGTGTTTGAGGTGGAAGAGCCCCGGGCGGGAGGGGTGGGCGTCGCGCATCTTCTGCCGCATGGCGAGCACTTCTTCCCTGAGCTTGGCGGGCTCGCGCGGCAGGCAGAGGATCTCGCGGCGGATGGCTTCGAAGCGCGCGCCGAGCTCCGGGTCGCCGGCGCAGAAGCGGGCGCGGGTGAGCGCCTGGTGTTCCCAGGTCCAGGCTTTCTCGCGCTGATAGCGGTGGAAGCCTTCGAGAGGAGTGACCGGCAGCCCCGCTTCGCCGTCGGGGCGCAGGCGCAGGTCGACTTCGTAGAGGATGCCGGCGGCGGTGCGCGTGGAGAGCCAGGTGTTGAGGCGCTGGGCGGTGCGGGTGTAGGTTTCGAGTGCGTCGGGGTGGGGGTCGTCGAAGAGGTAGACGAGGTCGAGATCGGAGACGTAGCCCAGTTCCTTGCTGCCGAGCTTGCCATAGGCGATCACGGCGAAGCGCGGGGTGTCGGTGTGGCGGCGGCGCAGCTTGCGCCAGACGTAGCGCAGGCTGAGCTCGAGCAGGGTGTCGGCGAGCGCCGAGAGGTGATCCGAGAGGCGCTCCACCGTCAGCCGGCCGGCGAGGTCGCGCATGAGCAGGCGAAAGGCTTGGGCGTGGTGATGCTCGCGCATCAGGTCCATCTGGCGCTCGGCGTCGGGTTCGAGGGCGTCGAGCAGACGCTCGAGCTCGCGCGCGAAAGCGGGCCAGTCGGGTTCTTCGTCGAGGTGGCGCTCGTCGAGGAGTTCGTCGAGCAGAATGGGGTGGCGCGAGAGGTAGGTGGCGGCCTGACGCGCCGCGCCGACGAGTTCGGCCACGCGGCGCAGCGCCTGCGGGTATTCCTGCAGCAGCGAGAGGTAGGCGCTGCGCCGGCCGATGGCTTCGAAGAGATCGAGGAGGCGTTCGAGCACGTCGTCGTGTTTGGGATGTGCGGCGGCGATGTCGATGGCGCGCGGCAGCAGGGCTTCGAGCCGGTTGCGGTCGGCTGCGGTGAGCGCGCGGGTGCGCGGCGAGGCGCGGAAGGCGTCGAGGCGTCGGGCGAGTTCGGCGGACCGCGTGAAACCGCGTTCTTGCAGGCAGTGTTCGAGTTCGTCGACGGCGGCACTGAGTACCGGTACGGCCACGGTGGTGCTTTGCTCTTCGTGCCCGAAGACGTGGGTGAATTCGGCGGCGACGCGCTCGCGGTGGCGCTCGAGTTCGCGCGCGAAGGCGCTCCAGTCGGGGTAGCCCATCGCCTGGGCGAGCAGCGTGCGTTGGTTTTCGTCGCGCGGCAGGCGGTGGGTCTGGGCGTCTTCCCAGTATTGCAGGCGGTGTTCGACACGGCGCAGGAAAACGTAGGCTTCGTCGAGCGCCGCGGCGGTTTCTGCGGGCAGGATGCCGCGCTCGGCGAGCCGGCGCAGTACCTGGCGCGTGGGGCGGATCTGCAGTTCGGGGTCGCGGCCACCGCGGATGAGCTGATGCACCTGGGCGATGAACTCGATCTCGCGGATGCCGCCGGGGCCGAGCTTGACGTCGTCGAGCCGATCCTGGCGCATCACTTCGTGACGGATCTGGGCATGCAGCGCCCGCATGGCTTCGATCGCGCCGTAGTCGAGGTATTTGCGAAAGACGAAAGGGCGCACCAGGGCTTCGAGTTCCTGCCAGCGCTCGCCGCGCAGCACGCGCCCCTTGATCCAGGCATAGCGCTCCCATTCCCGTCCCTGGGTGAGGAGGTAGTCTTCGAGCATGTCGAAGGAACATACGAGCGGCCCCGAGTCGCCGTGCGGACGCAGGCGCATGTCGACGCGGAAGACGAAGCCGTCGGCGGTGGGGGCGCTGAGGAGGTGGATGAGGCGCCGGCCGAGCCGCTCGAAGAATTCGAAGTTGCTGAGGATCTTGGGACCGGCGGTGTCGCCGTCTTCGGGGTAGAGGAAGACGAGGTCGATGTCGGAGGAGACGTTGAGCTCGCGCCCGCCGAGCTTGCCCATGCCGACGACGAGCAGTTCCTGTTCCCAGCCGGAGGAGGAGAGCGGGCGGCCGTGGCGCTCGATGAGATGCTCGAAGGCGTGGTCGTGGGCCGCTTCCAGGGCGACTTCGGCCAGCGTGGTCATGGTGCCGGTGACTTCGTCGAGGTTGGCTCGCCCGGCGAGGTCGCGCAGCGCCACGTGCGCGAGCACCCGGGCGCGCAGTCGGCGCAGGGAGGCTTCCAGCCGTTCGTCGGGGTCGAACGGCAGCGGACCGGGCGGGTCGGTAAGGAACGCCTGCATCGCCTCGCGGTCGATGGGGGAGTCGAGCGTGGCGGCCAGATGCTCCGCGAGCCAGGGACGGGAATCGAGCAGCCGCGCGAGAAAGGGGCTGTAACGGAGGGTTTCGGCGTAGGGGGCGGGCAGGGTCTGCATGACAGGCTCGGGTGGGCGTCCGTTACAATGCGGGCTGTATCCATTGTAGTGTATTGCGATAGCGGAGGGTTCGGGGTTTGAGGATCGCAACGGGAGTGCGCAGGCTAGGGATCGCGGCGGCGATGCTCGTAGGCGTCGCGGCGGTGCTGATGGTGATGCTGCTTGCGGCGTTGCGGTTCTGGCTGTGGCCGGAGCTCGACCGCTGGCGCGAGGCGCTGGTGCGCGAGCTTTCGGCGCGTAGCGGGATGCAGGTCTCGGTCGGCCGTCTGGAAGGGCAATGGAACGGCTGGTGGCCGGTAGCGGTGGCGAACGACGTGCAGGTTCATACCGACGGGGCCGAGGCCTCGCTGCCGCTCGTGCAGGTGACCCTGGGCGGAGGGTGGGAGGCGTGGCGCAGCGGCAAGGGGGTGGTGCAGATCCTCGTGCCGGCGGCGCAGGTGCGGGTGGACGATGCGGCGGCGCTGAAGCAGCGGCTGCAGGCTGGGGGCGCTGCGCCAGCGTCGGGTTTGCCGACGGGGGTGAGCGTCGAAGTGGGCGAAGCGCGGCTCGCGTGGCGGCGCGACGGCCAGGAGGCGCACGCCCGTGGGTCGCTGGCGCTGGCGCTAGGGGTGTGGGGCTGGCAGGCGGGGTTCGAGGGCGAGGCGCCTGGGGCGGTGCGGCATGCGTCGGTGCTGCTTTCCGGTTCGCGCCTGGGGCGGGTGGAGGCGCATTTCGACCTGAAGGAGATCGGCGGCGAGTCGCTTGCGCTGTGGTGGCCGCAGGCGGCGGGCCTGCGCCCCGAAGGATCGGCCTCCGGCGTCGTGGTCTTGGGTGGCCAGAACCTGCAGTCGTTCGACCTCACCCTGGAAAAAGTGGGCTGGGCGGCGGTGGGAGATTCCTTTGGCGTGCGCGGCGTGAGCGGGCGCATCGCAGGGGATCGCGCGGGGGGCGAATTCGCGCTGTCGGTCGCGCAAGGGGCGATGAGCTGGCCGGCGGTGTGGCCGCGGCTCGAGACGGTGGCGGTACCCGAGGGCGTGATCCAGGGGCGTTGGGCGTACGACGGCAACGGCTACGACCTGACGCTGGAGGAAGGGCGGCTGCGCACCGAGGATTTCACCGCGCGGGTATCGGGGCGTTACCGCCTGGCGCGTGCGGGCGACGTGGCCGATCTGCAAGGTTCGCTCGACGAGGTGGCGCTCGATCGCTTGGTGCGCTATCTGCCGGGCGGCGCGGTGGGACCGCGGCTGCAGGGATGGCTGCGCGATGCCTTGGTGGCCGGCAAGCTCTCGGCGGTGGAGTTTCGCCTGCGCGGGCCGCTCGCCGAGTTTCCCTTCCGCGGCAACGGCGGGGAGTTCTGGCTGCGCCTGCCGCTCGAAGGGGTGACGCTGCGCTTTGCGCCGCAGTGGCCGGAATTCGAGCAGGTGAAGGGGGTGGTGACCTTCGATCGGGGAGCGGTGGCGATCGAGGTGGCCCAGGCGCACGCCCAAGGGGTGCGGTTCGGGCCGATCCACGCCTTCATTCCTGCGTTCGACGCCGAGATTCCGGTGCTGACGCTGACGGGCGAAGCCGAGGGGCCGTGGTCGGCGTTTCTGCGCTATGCCGCCGCCAGTCCTTTGCGCCAAGATTTGCCGCTCTCGGCTCTGCAGGCGGTGCAGCTGGAGGCGAAGACGGCGCTGCGCCTGGGGCTGACGATGCCATTCGCTGGCGATCTCGCTTCGGGGGTGAGCGGGTCGCTGACGTTCTCCGAGGGACGGATCCCGGCGCAGGTGACGGGCTGGCCGATCGAGCAGATTCGCGGCGAGGTAGTGTTCGACGGGCAGGGCGTGCGCTCGGCGCAGGCCGCGGGCAAATGGTGGGATGCGCCGGTGACGGCGAAATGGCTGGGGGGCGATCCGCCGAAGCTCGCCTTGCAGGGATCGTTCTCGGCAGCGCAGCTCTCGGCCGTATTCGGGAAACTGCCCCTGTCCGGTTCGACGGCGGTGAGCGGGACGATGAGCTTCGCCAGGGATGGGCCGGCGCTGGTGCTCACCTCCGATCTCGCGGGCATGGGCTCGGACCTGCCGCCGCCCCTGGACAAACCTGCCGGGGTGCGCTGGCCGAGCCGGGCGGAGTTCAAGTTTTTGCCTGTAGGCATGGAAGTAAAAGCGCAGCTCGACGATCGCCTGCGTTTCGTGCGCGCGCGCGACGGCGCCTGGGCGGCGGCGGTGGGAGCGGTGGATGCGCCGCCGGCACCGCGCAAGGGCGGCATGCTGCAACTTGCCGCCTCCGAGCTCGACCTGGATCGTTGGCTGGCCGTGACCGATGACATCGGCGATGGGGGAGGGGGAACGGCGTTTGCCGCACTGCAGGTGGATGCGGCGGCGGCCCGTTTCCTTGGGCGGCATTGGCATCGCGTGCACGTGCAGGGCGAGAGCAAGGGGCCCGTCTGGTCGCTGGCACTGACCGCCGACGAAGCCCAGGGGAACGTGCGCGTGACCTTGGGCAGGGAGGGGGCCGAGCGCGTCGAAGGGCGGTTCGCGAAGCTGATGATGCCGGAGGCGGAAGAGGGGGGGCAAGCCCCGCAGGAAGGGCGCCTGCCGGCCTTCGATCTCACGGTCGATCGCTTCGGCTTGGGCGAACGCTGGCTGGGGGCATTGGCGCTGCGCGCGAGCCTTGCGCCGGGAAGATGGTCGCTCGATGCGCTCACGCTGGAGGTGCCAGCGGTGTTTCGCATCGACGCGAGCGGTGTGTGGCGCGATGGCGAGCGGCCGCAGACCGAGTTTGCCACGAAGATGACGATCGAGGATGCGGGCAAGACGGTGCGGCATTGGTTCGATACCGCCGGGCTCAAGGGAGGAAAGGGGCAGGTGACGGCCCAGTGGCGCTGGCCGGGTTCGCCGCTCGGTTTCGATCTCTACAAGGTGGCCGGACGAGGGGAGATCGAGATCGTCAACGGGCGGTTCGAGGAGATCGAGCCTGGGGTGGGGCGCTTGCTGGGGATCTTGAGCCTGCAGAGCCTGCCGCGGCGTTTGTTGCTCGATTTTGGTGACGTGTTTGCCAAGGGGATGGCCTTCGATCGCCTGTACGGGGGCTTTGCCCTCAACGATGGCTACCTGACGACGGGAAACCTGCGCATCTCGGCGCCGAGCGCGACGGTGGAGATGATCGGCATGGTGGATTTGCGCAAGCAGACGCAAGAGCTGGACGTGACGGTGGTGCCCCAGTTGTCGGACAGCACGGCGGTGGCCGTGGGCATCGCCAATCCGCTCGCCGGGGCGGTGGCGTTCATCGGGCAGAAGCTTCTGGGCGATCCTTTCGGGCGGATCTTGGGGCGGCGGTTTCATGTGACGGGCCCATGGTCGGAGCCCGAGGTCAAACCCCTGGAACCCGTTCCGGTGGAAGGAGAGGGAGGGAAGTGATGGACAAGGAGAAGGAACGCCCGTCCTTGCGCGCCGCGGCGCTGCAGATGGTGTCGACGCCGCGCGTGGCGGACAATCTGGCCACTGCCGAACGGCTGCTGGAGCTGGCCGTAGACAGCGGTGCGAGGCTCGCGGTGCTGCCAGAGTATTTCGCCATCATTTCAGCCGATGCGCGTGAGAAAGTACGCCTGCGCGAGCGCTTCGGCGCCGGGCCGATCCAGGATTGGCTGGCGCGGCAGGCGGCGCGCCTGGGGCTATGGATCGTGGGCGGAACGGTGCCGCTGGAAGCGGACGTGCCCGACAAGGTGCGCAATGCCTGCCTCGTCCATGCTCCGGACGGGCGCTGCGTGGCGCGCTACGACAAGATCCATCTCTTCGGCCTGCGCCACGGTGAGGAAGTCTACGACGAGGGAGAGACGATCGAGCCGGGCGAGGCGGTGGTCACCGTCGACATCGAAGGCTGGACGGTGGGGCTGTCCATCTGCTACGACCTGCGTTTTCCGGAACTCTATCGCGCCATGGGGCTCGTGGACCTCATCGTGCTGCCGGCGGCCTTCACCTGGACCACGGGCCGGGCGCACTGGGAGGTGCTGCTGCGCGCCCGGGCGATCGAGAATCAATGCTATGTGCTCGCCGCGGCGCAAGGGGGACGGCACGAGGCGGGACGGCGCACCTGGGGGGATTCGCTCTTCGTCGATCCATGGGGCGAGGTGCTCGCCAGTCTGCCCGAAGGGGAAGGCGTGGTGCAGGGAACGCTGCGGCGCGAGCGACTCGACGAGGTCCGCGCGAGGCTGCCGGCGTGGCAGCACCGGCGTGAAGGATCATTCATCAGGAGAGTGTACGCATGAAGGAAATGGCGGAGGTGAAGGAAGCAAAGGTCGACGCGCTGGCGCTGGCCGAAGAGCGGCTGCTCGAGGCCAATGGATTGAGGCTGGAGGACGTGTCTTCGACCTTGTCACAGGTGCAGACCCACGCCGTGGATGAGGCGGACGTGTATTTCCAGCTGCGCCACGTGGAGAGTTGGTCCCTCGAAGAGGGGATCGTGAAGTCCGGCGCCTTCTCCATCGAGCAGGGCGTGGGGGTGCGGGCGATCGCCGGGGAGAAACAGGCGCTCGCTTATACCGACGACCTGCGACCGGCCTCGCTCCTGGAGGCGGCGCGCACGGTGCGCGCGGTCGCCGCACTCGGACAGGCGCGGCGGGTGGACCTGCGCCGCGACGCGTTGCCGCCGGCGCGCTACCCGGCCGTCGATCCGGTGGGAACCCTGCCCGCGCCAGAGAAGGTGCGGCTGTTGGAGCGGCTGGAAGCGAAGGCGCGCGCCTTGGATGCCCGCGTCGAGCAGGTGATGGCGGGGCTCGCCGCTTCGTGGGAGACGGTGCTTGTTGCCCGCAGCGACGGAACGCTTGCCGCCGACTTGCGCCCGCTCGTGCGTCTGTCGCTCACCGTCATCATGTCGCAGGACGGGCGGCGCGAGAGCGGCTCGAGCGGCATGGGCGGGCGCTATGGCCTTACCGCCTTCGACGAGGCGGCGCTCGAGCGCCTTGCCCGCGAGGCGGTGCATCAGGCGCGGGTGAACCTGGAGGCGCGGCCGGCCCCGGCTGGCGTCTTCACCGTGGTGCTCGGACCCGGCTGGCCGGGCGTGCTGCTGCACGAGGCGGTGGGGCACGGCCTGGAAGGGGATTTCAACCGCAAGGGGACTTCGGCCTATAGCGGGCGGATCGGCGAGCGGGTGGCCGCTCCGGGTGTGACGGTGGTCGACGATGGGACCTTGCCGCTGCGCCGCGGCTCGCTCACCCTCGACGACGAGGGCACACCCACCCAGCCGACCGTGCTCATCGAGGATGGCATCCTCGTGGGCTACATGCAGGATCGCCTCAACGCCCGGTTGATGGGCATGAAGCCCACCGGCAACGGGCGGCGCGAGTCCTACGCCTACGGGCCGATGCCACGAATGACGAACACCTACATGCTCGCGGGATCGCACGACCCCGAGGAAATCCTCGCTTCCGTCGAGCGCGGCATCTACGCGGTCAATTTCGGCGGCGGACAGGTCGACATCACTTCCGGTAAGTTCGTCTTTTCCATGTCGGAAGCCTACTGGGTGGAAGATGGGAAAGTGTGCTACCCCATCAAGGGGGCGACCTTGATCGGCAGCGGCCCCGAGGTGATGCAGCGCGTCTCGATGATCGGCACCGATCTCGCGCTGGATCCGGGCATCGGCACCTGCGGCAAGGACGGGCAGAGCGTGCCGGTGGGGGTGGGTCAGCCGACGCTGCGCGTGGAGGGCATCACCGTCGGAGGGACGCAGGGCTGAGCTCGGGCTGGCGGTACTTGCGCCAGGTCGCCAGCACCGCGTTGGGGTACTCGGGCCGCCCCAGACTGCCGTTGTAGCGCCCCAGCGCGCGGTAGAGGTCGCCTTTTTCGAGGTCGAGATAGTGGCGCAGGATGGTGCAGCCATAGCGCAGGTTGGTGCGCAGGTGAAAGAGGTTGTGCTGCGGGGTGCCGATGAGCCCGACCCAGAAGGGCATCACCTGCATGTAGCCGCGCGCCCCGGCCGTGGAGACGGCGTATTTGCGAAAACCGCTCTCCACCTCGATGAGGCCGAGCACCAGTTCCGGGTCGAGCCCGGCGCGGGCGGATTCGTAGTAGACGGTGGCGAGCAGCTCCTCGCGCTCGGCCGGGTCGGGAACGCGGCGGGCGAGCCGCTCGCTTTGCGCATCGATCCAGCGCGCGGCAAGCGGATCGCGGCGGATGCGCTCGGGGGCGACGGGAGCGTCGGCGACGATGGCCGAGAGCGCCTCGCGCACGCTGTCGGCGAGCGGTTCGTAGATCTGGGCGCCTGCCTGCGTCGTGACGGGGGCGAGCGCGGCGAGCAGGAGCGCCGCCGCGAGCAGGAATCTGGCCGCGGACCGGGAGAAAAAGCGCGGGTGAGACGGCGGCTGCATCATGGGCACCGGATTCTTGCCAAATACTTTCACCCAATGGCTCGGGCCTTGGCGCGACCCATTCGGCGTAACCGAACTCGTCCCGAAATCACCCCAGCGGTCTTTTCTCGGCGCTGATCGCGGCGGCGAGTTCGGCCACGACGTCGCCGATGGGAAGCGTGCGCGCTTCGCGCTCGCGGCGGTGCTGTACTTCGTAGCGACCCGCGGCGAGCCCTCGCTCGCTCACCACCACCCGCCAGGGCACGCCGACGAGTTCCCAGTCGGCGAACATGGCGCCGGGACGTTCGTTGCGATCGTCGAGCACGACGTCGAGGCCGGCAGCGAGACAGTCGCGGTAGAGCGCTTCGGCCGCTTCCGCCACCATGGGGGATTTGGCCGCGCCGATGGGGCAGATGACGACTTCGAAGGGGGCGATGGCCGCAGGCCAGAGGATGCCGCGCTCGTCGTGGTTCTGTTCGATCGCCGCGCCCAGGATGCGGGAGACGCCGATGCCGTAGCAGCCCATCTCCATCGGGCGTTCGCGCCCCTCGGCATCGAGGAAGGTGCAGTGCATCGCCTCGGAGTACTTCGTGCGCAGCTGGAAGATGTGGCCAACTTCGATGCCGCGGCAGATCTCGAGCGTGCCCTTGCCGTCGGGCGAAGGATCGCCGGCGACGACGTTGCGCAGGTCGGCCACTTCCGGTTCGGGGAAATCGCGGCCGAGGTTGGCGCCGGTGTAGTGGTGCTCGTCCTCGTTGGCTCCGACCACGAAGTCGGCCATCTGGGCCACGGTGCGGTCGGCGATGACGCGGCCGGAAAAGCCGATGGGCCCGAGCGACCCCGGCCCGGCGCCGAAGGCGGCGCGGATGGCGGTTTCTTCGGCGAAGGTGAGCGGATTCTTGATGCCCGGAAGTTTCTGCGCCTTGATCTCGTTGAGTTCATGGTCGCCGCGCAGCAGCAGCAGCACCGGGGCGCCGTCTTCCCCTTCGACGACGATCGCCTTGACGGTGCGCTCGACGGGAATTTTGAGGAAATCGACCAGATCGGCGATGGTCTTGACGCCGGGGGTGTGCACCTTGACGAGCGGCTCGCGCGGCTCGGGGCGAGGTCCGGGCGGGGGCAGGGCTTCGGCGAGCTCCACGTTGGCCGCGTAGTCGGAGGCGGGGCAATAGGCGATGTCGTCTTCGCCGGTGTCGGCGATGACGTGGAATTCGTGCGAGCCGGTGCCGCCGATGGAACCCGTGTCGGCCGCCACGGCACGGAACTTCAGCCCGAGCCGGGTGAAGATCCGCGTGTAGGTGTCGTACATGTTGCGGTATTCGCGCTCGAGATCGGTGAAATCGGCATGAAACGAGTAACCGTCTTTCATGATGAATTCGCGCGCGCGCATCACGCCGAAGCGCGGGCGGATCTCGTCGCGGAACTTGGTCTGGATCTGGTAGAAGTGCCGCGGCAGCTGGCGGTAGCTCTTGACGTCGCGGCGCACGAGCTCGGTGATGACCTCTTCGTGCGTGGGGCCGAGCACGAAGTCGCGCTGGTGCCGGTCCTTGAAGCGCAGCAGCTCCGGACCGTAGTGTTCCCAACGCCCCGATTCCTGCCACAGCTCCGCCGGTTGCACCACCGGCAGGAGCACCTCGACGGCGCCGGCACGGTTCATCTCTTCGCGCACGATGGCTTCGACCTTGCGCAGGCTGCGCAAGCCCAAGGGGAGCCAGGTATAGATACCGGCGGCGATGCGCCGGATCATGCCGGCGCGGATCATGAGTTTCTGGCTGACGATCTCGGCATCGGCCGGGGCTTCCTTGAGCGTGACGAGGTGGGCGTGGCTGGCTTTCATCGGTTCGCATCGGCGGCTGGAGGATTGGCGGCGATTGTAGCAGAGCCTTCCCGCCGCAGGACTTCCAGGGTGTAGTGCGCGATCATCGCTTCTTCGTTGGTGGGTACCACGGCAAGGGCCACGCGGCTATCCGGCGCGTCGATGCGCCCGGCGATGCCGGCGATACGCTCGTTCGCCTGGGGATCGAGCACGGCGCCGAGCCAGTCGAGCCGTTCGATCACGCGCGCGCGCACCGGCGCGGCATGCTCGCCGATGCCGGCAGTGAAGACGAGCGCGTCGAGCCCGCCGAGGGCGGCCGCGAGCGACCCGATCTCGCGTACCAGGCGGTAGCAGAAGAGCTCGACCGCTTCCCTGGCGTGCGGATCGTCGCTCGCGAGCAGCTCCCGCATGTCCTGGCTGATGCCGGATACGCCCAGCAGCCCCGATTCCTTGTAGAGCATGTGATCGACCTGGGTGACGCTCATGCCGCCGTATTCGATGAGGTGCAGCACGAGGCCGGGATCGATGCTGCCGCTGCGCGTGCCCATCATCAGCCCGTCGATGGTGGTGAATCCCATGGTGGTGGCCACGCTCTTGCCTTCGCGCAGGGCGCACAGCGAGGCGCCGTTGCCCAGGTGGGCAATGATCACCCGTCCCTTGGCACGCTCGGGGCCCAGGACTTCGGGCAGGCGACGGCTGACGTAATCGTAGGACAGGCCGTGAAAGCCGTAGCGCCGTATGCCCTCGTCGAAGAGCTTTCGCGGTAGAGGAAACATCTGGGCGAGTTTTGGCTGGGTGGTGTGGAAGGCCGTGTCGAAGCAGCCGACCTGCGTCCAGTCGGCGCGTCGTTCGAGCATGCGTTTGATCGGGCGCAGGTTGTGCGGCTGGTGCAGCGGGGCGAGCGGTACGAGTTGCTCCAGCTCCGTGACCATTTCGGGCGTGAGCCGCACGGGTTCGTGGAAGCGCGCTCCCCCGTGGACGATGCGATGCCCCGTGGCGAGGATCTTCACGTCGTCGACGTGCGTGCGCAGCCAGTCGACCAGGTGGGTGAAGGCGTCCTGGTGCTGCTGCTCGAGTTCGCCGGTGAGCGTGAGCGGTGCTTCCTCGCGGCGGCGGCCATCCTGGGTGGCGGCGCGCCAGCGGGGGTGCGCCGTGCCGATGCCGTCGATCAGGCCCCAGGCGTGCGGCATCTCGACGATGGAGTCGCCTTCCACCAGAAAGAGGGAGAATTTGACGCTGCTCGAGCCGGCATTGAGGGTGAGAAGGGCAGGACGTCGCATGGAATACCTCGGAGTCGGTCAGGAGGGAAGGCCGGTGGTGCGCTTGGCATGGGCGAGCACCTGGGCCACGGCGCAGGAAGCGGCACGCGTCTCGGGGGTGTCGGCGCGGCTGGTGAGCACGATGGGGACCTTGGCTCCCAGCACGATGCCAGCCATCAGGGCATTGGCGAGGTATTCGAGCTGCTTGGCCACCATGTTGCCGGCTTCCAGGTCGGGCACGACGAGGATGTCTGCATTGCCCGCCACCGCCGAGCGGATGCCCTTGATGCGGGCGGCGACCTGCGAGACGGCGTTGTCGAAGGCGAGCGGCCCGTCGAGCAGCCCGCCTTTGATCTGCCCCCGGTCGGCCATCTTGCACAGGGCCGCGGCGTCGATCGTCGAGCGGATTTTCGAGGTGACGGTCTCCACCGCCGAGAGGATGGCGACTTTCGGCTCGGCGATGCCTAGCGCATGGGAAAGGTCGATGGCGTTTTGCACGATATCGACTTTTTCTTCCAGCGTGGGCTCGATGTTGACGGCGGCGTCGGTGATCATCAACGGCCGGGGGTAGGTGGGCACGTCGGCGAGGAAGACGTGGCTGATGCGCCGCGCGGTGCGCAGCCCTTTCTCCTTGTCCACGACGGCCGACATGAGCTCGTCGGTGTGCAGCGACCCTTTCATGAGGGCTTCGGCCTTGCCCTCGCGGCACAGCTGCACCGCGACCTCGGCCGAGGCGTGCGAGTGCGGCGTGTCGATGATCTGCAATCCGGAGAGATCGGCGCCCAGCGCCTGCGCCGCGGCGAGGATTTTCGCCTTGGGCCCGACGAGGATGGGGCGGATGATGCCGGCTTGCATCGCCTCGAGCGCTCCGCCCAGCGAGGGTTCGTCGCAGGGGTGCGCCACGGCCACGGTGATCGGTTCGAGACCTTTCACCCGCGACATGATCTGGCGGTAGCGCAATTCCTTGTCGGTGACCGAAATCTCGGGCAGATGGAGTTTGGCGCAGCGGATCTTCTCCGCCGGGGCGATGACCTCGGCGATGCCGTCGATCACCTTGAGCCCGTCTTGATTGACGGCCAGGCATTCGAAGACGACACGGCGATCTTCCGCGCGCTTCTCCTTGACGGTGACGCTGGCGGTGAGGGTGTCCCCCACGGCGATGGGGCGATGGAAACGCAGGTCCTGGCGCACATAGACGGTGCCGGGGCCGGGGAGCTGGTTGCCGAGAAGGGCCGAGAAGAGCGCTCCGCCCCACATGGAATGGCCGACCACTTCATGCGTGGGCCCTTGCTTGGCGAATTCGGGGTCGAGGTGGGTCGGGTTGACGTCGCCGGAGATGGCGGCGAAGAGCGGAATGTCCTGGGGGCGCAGCGTGCGCGTCAGCTGCGCCGTCTGGCCGATCTGGATTTCGTCGAAGGGGTGATTCTCGATGGTTTCGCTGGCGAGGGTCGTCATGGGCAGAACTCCGTTTTTTGCTCTGCAGCATTATAGGCGGGAAGGGCGGGCGATGCAGGTTTTGTAAGCCCACAAAGGATCGGCGGGGGTCGGGCCCGGCGAACGCTGCCCTGCGGCCGCACCGGAGCTCATTCGAGTTGCACGAGGGTGTACGCGATAATTCCCTTTTCCCCGCCAAGGAAGGACGACGATGGAAGTGGTGATCCTGGCCGCCGGCAAGGGTACGCGCATGCGCTCGCGGCTGCCCAAAGTGCTGCAGCCGCTCGCCGGCCGGCCGCTCCTGGCGCACGTGCTCGACACCGCCCGGGCCCTGAACCCGCGGCGCATGGTGGTGGTGATCGGGCACGAGGCGCAGCAGGTGCGCGCGGCATTCTCGGCACAGGGCGATCTCTCGTGGGTGGAACAGCACCCCCAGCTGGGTACGGGGCACGCGCTGCGCACGGCGCTACCCTCCCTCGGCCTGGAAGACATGGTGCTGGTGCTCTACGGCGACGTGCCGCTGCTGCGACCGCAGACGCTCGCCCGTTTGCTGGAAGCGGCCGAGGGCGGCCAGGCGCTGGCGATCCTCACCGCGCGGCTGCCCGATCCCCGGGGCTACGGGCGCATCGTGCGCGACGCGAGCGGGCGCATTTGCGCCATCGTCGAGGAAAAGGATGCCGATGCGAAGGTGCGCGCGATCGATGAGATCAACACCGGCGTGATGGTCTTGCCCGCTGCCCGCCTCCCCGGTTGGCTCGAGGCGCTCACCAACGCCAACGCCCAGGGCGAGTACTATCTCACCGACGTGGTGGCCGCCGCGGTGCGCGAGGCCGTGCCGGTGATCGGCGTGGAGGCCGAGGATGCGACGGAAGTGGCCGGCGTGAACGACAAGGCGCAACTGGCCGAGCTCGAACGCCTCTATCAGCGGCGAGAGGCCGAGCGGCTCCTGCACGCCGGGGTGACGCTGCTCGATCCGGCGCGGCTCGAGGTGCGCGGCACGCTCGAGTGCGGCCTGGACGTGACGATCGACGTCGGCTGCATCTTCTCCGGCCACGTGGTGCTCGCCGACGGGGTGCGCGTGGGGCCGTACTGCGTGCTTTCCGACTGCACGGTGCTCGAGGGGGCCGAGATCCGGGCCTTCTCCCATCTTGAAGGCGCCGAAATCGGGCCGCAGGCGGTGGTCGGCCCCTACGCCCGTCTGCGTCCCGGTACGAGGCTGGCGCACGGCGTGCATATAGGCAACTTCGTCGAAGTGAAGAATTCCTCCCTCGGGCCGGAGACGAAGGCGAATCATCTGGCCTATCTGGGGGATGCCGAGATCGGAGCGCGCGTCAATATCGGCGCGGGCACCATCACCTGCAACTACGACGGGGCGAACAAGCACCGCACGGTGATCGAAGACGAGGCCTTCATCGGCAGCGACACCCAGCTCGTCGCTCCCGTGCGGGTGGGGCGCGGGGCGACGCTCGGCGCGGGCACGACGCTCACGCGCGATGCGCCGCCCGAGGCGCTCACCGTCTCCCGGGCGCCGCAGCGCACCCTTTCCGGCTGGCAACGGCCGACCAAGAAGAAGGAGTAGCACGATGTGTGGAATCGTCGCGGCCATCGGCCGCGCCTCGGTGGTGGAGGTGTTGCTCGAGGGCTTGGCACACCTGGAATATCGCGGCTACGACTCGGCGGGTCTGGCGGTGATCGACGGTGAAGGTCGAATCGCCCGCGCCCGGGTACAGGGGCGGGTGGCGCAGCTGCGGCGGCTGGTGGCCGAAGAAGGGCTGGACGGGCTGGTGGGCATCGCCCATACGCGCTGGGCCACGCACGGCGCGCCTTCCGAGCGCAATGCGCACCCTCACGTCTCGGGGACGGTGGCGGTGGTGCACAACGGCATCATCGAGAATTTCGCCGCCCTGCGCGCGCGGCTCGAAGCCGAAGGCTACGTCTTCACCTCCGAGACCGACACCGAGGTGATCGCGCACCTCGTGGCGAGCAAGCGCCGGGCCGGCGCGCCGCTCTTTGCCGCAGTGCAGGCGGCGATGCGCGAGCTCGAAGGGGCCTTTGCCATCGCGGTGCTCGACGCGGCCGTGCCGGGCGAGGTGGTGGTGGCCCGGCGCGGTTCCCCCCTCGTGCTGGGCTTGGGCGAAGAGGGCGTCTATGCCGCTTCCGACGTCTCGGCCTTGGTGGCGCAGACGCGCCGCGTGGTCTATCTGGAAGAGGGCGACTGCGCCCGGCTCACGCTCGAGGGGGTGCAGATCGTCGACGAATCGGGTGAAACGGTGGAGCGGCCGGTGCGGCTCACTCACGTCACGGCCGACGCGGTGCAGCTCGCCGGCTACCGCCACTACATGCAAAAAGAGATCTTCGAGCAGCCCGAAGCGGTGGCCGATACCCTGGAAGCCGTGGCCGGCGGGGCGCGGCTCGGCCCGGCGCTCTTCGGCCCCGAGGCCGAGGAGACGTTTGCCGCCATCGACCGCGTGCTGATCCTCGGCTGCGGCACGAGTTTCCACGCCGGCATGGTCGGGCGCTACTGGCTGGAAGAATATGCGGGCCTGCCCACCACGGTGGAGATCGCCAGCGAATACCGCTACCGCGTCTCGGTGCCGGATGCGAAGACGCTGGTGGTGGCGATCTCCCAATCCGGCGAGACCGCCGACACGCTCGCCGCCTTGCGCCACGCCCAAGGCCGGGGAATGACGCAGACGCTGGCGATCTGCAACGTCCCCGAATCGGCCATCGTGCGCACGGCCAGGCTCGCCTTTCTCACCCGCGCCGGCCCCGAGATCGGCGTGGCCTCGACCAAGGCTTTTACCACCCAGCTCACGGCGCTCGCGCTCCTTGCGCTCACGCTCGCCAAACAGCGCGGGCGGCTGCCCGAGGCGGTGGAAGCGAACCGGCTCGACGCCCTGCGCCGCCTTCCGGCAGCCCTCGGGCGGGTGCTGCAGCTCGAACCTCAGATCGAGCAGTGGGCGCAGCGCTTCGCCGAACGCCAGCACGCGCTCTTTCTCGGGCGCGGCACGCACTGGCCCATCGCCCTCGAAGGCGCGCTCAAGCTCAAGGAGATCAGCTACATTCACGCCGAGGGCTACCCGGCCGGCGAGCTCAAGCACGGGCCGCTCGCGCTCGTAGACCGCGAGATGCCCGTGGTGGCGGTGGCTCCGCGCGACGACCTGCTGGAGAAGCTCAAGTCCAACCTGCAGGAAGTGCGCGCCCGCGGCGCCGAACTCTTCGTCTTCGCCGAAGATGGCAGCGGTGTGGGCGGAGAAGAGGGCGTGCACGCCATCGTCGTGCCCTCGCACGACGCCATGCTCGCCCCCATCCTTCACGTGGTGCCGCTGCAGCTCCTGGCCTACCACGTGGCGCTCGTCAAAGGGACCGACGTGGACAAGCCGCGCAATCTCGCCAAGAGCGTGACGGTGGAGTGAGGGGTCGATCTCACGCCCTGCCGTAGCGCTCCAGCCAATGGGCGTAGGGCGCCGGCAGGACCCAGGACGGCCGCTCCTCGCCCAGTTCCAGCGCCGCCTTGTAGGGCCAGTGCGGATTGGCGAGATGGGCGCGCGCCACCATGACGAGGTCGAGCCGTTGGCGCGCCACCGCCTCGTTGGCCGTGGCCGGCACGTCGATGCCCCAGGAAGAAGCCACCGGTAGGCCCGTGGCCTCGCGCACCCGCGCCGCGATCGGCACCATGAAGGCCGGCGCCCAGGGGATCTTCGCCGCCGGCGTCGAAAAGCCGATGCTCACGTCGAGCAGGTCGAGCCCGAGCCGACGGAAGGCGCGCGCCAGTTCGATGGATTCGGCAAGCGTTTCCTCGTCGCGGCCGTCGAACTCGATCACGCCGAAACGCGCCGTGAGCGGCAGCCGCTCGGGCCAGACCTCGCGCACCGCCGCCAGCGTCTCGCGCAGGAAACGGCCGCGCCGCTCGGCGTCTCCGCCGTAGGCATCGGTGCGCCGGTTGGCATGCACTGAAAAGAAACTCTGCGCCAGATACCCGTGGGCGAAGTGCAGCTCCAGCCATTCGAACCCGGCTTCCAGCGCTCGCCGGGCCGCCGCCACGAAGTCGCGCTGCACCCGGGCGATGTCTTCCAGCGTCATCTCGCGGGGCACGCGCGGCAGGTTGGCGCCGAAGGGAATGGCCGAAGGCGAGATCGGCGTCCAGGCGCGGGGATCGCTCTCCGGCAGATGGTCGTCCCCCTCCCAGGGGCGATTGGCGCTCGCCTTGCGGCCGGCATGGGCGATCTGGATGCCGGGCACCGCGCCGGCTTTCTTGATGCCGGCGGCCACCTGCGCGAGCGCCTTCGCCTGAGCATCGTTCCACAGTCCCAGGCAATAGGGCGTGATGCGCCCTTCGGGCGAGACGGCCGTCGCCTCGACCACCACCAAACCGGCCCCACCCCGGGCGAGGCTCGCGTAATGCACCGTGTGCCAATCGTTGGCCACGCCCTCTTCGGCGCTGTACTGGCACATCGGCGAGACGGCGATGCGGTTGCGCAGCCGTACTTCCTTGAGCGTGAACGGGGAAAACAGAGCGGACATGGTGAACGCTTCCTCCTGACACAAGGGATGGCGACGGAACCGGACGGGATCAGTGTAGAAGAAGGGAGGGGGTTTGGCAAACGAGGAGGAGATGGGAGGGGTGGGTCGAAGAGCTTCGCAGGCACAGGTCATGAGGGTTCAGCTGCAACGAGGACGCCCCCACGACGCTTGCGATCCGGCGCGGCACCTGCGCACGAGCGTGACCGCGTTTCAGCAGGCGGTGGTGGGGGAGCGGCAACGAGACCCTGATTGCTCGCCACCTACCGCTTCGACAGCCGCGAAGCGCTGGAGGCGATGATCCAGTGCGACGTCTGGCGGTCCGATCACCACATCCCCCTCTGGGTCAGAATAGTCGTCGCCTCGATAGATCCTGAAGCCAGAGGGCGATAAAGGAAGAACCAAGTGGCCAAATACGGACAGGCCTTCAAGGACGAGGCGGTTGCACGGCGGTTACCCCTCCGCAGCGCTCACATCCGCACATTCACCGGATTGCCAACCTTCGATGATCATCGTGCCACTTCAACTAATGACGAGGATGCGCGAAACCAGTTCGGCAGTGTTGCGGGCATCCAGTTTTTTCATTAGTCGCGCGCGGTGAGTTTCCACTGTGCGATGAGAGATCCCGAGCTTACGGGCGATCTCCTTGCAGGTTAGCCCGTGCACGATGTAGGTGGAGATCTCTCGCTCGCGCACTGTCAGCTGTGCCGTGTTTGACAGCGGTGCGTCAATGCGCTCGAAGGCCCATACCATCAGGTCGAAGGGGTTCGCTGGCGTCAGGGTGATGCCCTTGGCTCGCGCCAAGAACACTTCGCCTCGGTGATTCTGCATGAAGCGCTCGTCGGCGTAGGTACGGCTCGCTCGCAGACAGGACAAGCAGCGCTCACCGATGGCACGGAAGTCTGTAGTCGATGGATAGAGCTTGAGGATCAGCTGGCCTTTCAGCTCCGCTCGCGTATAACCGAACAAGGCCTCGAAGGCTGCATTGACCTCGACCATGACCCGGTTACGGGTCACGACCTGAGCGGTTGGAGAGACGCGGAAGGCGAGCGTCTCAAGATTCTCTTCCGCCAACCCGGAAAACACATCATCATGCGATACGCCCGGTATCACCAGACAGATTCTCCAGAAATTGGGATCATGTGCTTTATTACGTAGTTTAACGGATACAGCCCGCCTACTGCAAGAGTAAAATAGATCATAAAATAAACATAACTGATAAAAAATTGCCGAAGGAGGATGTAATGGCGGAAAATGTCTCTATCGTTGCCAGCGGCCATACTCGCTTTGGCCGTCTCGACGGCCAGAACCTTGAAGCACTGATCGTGGCGGCGGCGACGGAAGCCATTGAGGAGGCCGCTATCGACCCCGCCGAAATCGATGCGGTCTACCTTGGCCACTTCAATTCCGGGATGGTGCCGGATAGCTTTGCGTCGACGCTGATCCATCAGACCCACCCCGGTTTACGTTTCAAACCGGCAACGCGCTGTGAGAACGCCTGCGCTTCCGGCGCCGCGGCGATCTACGCTGGCATCAACGCGATCCGCGCTGGTGCGGCCGAGCTTGTGCTGGTCGTCGGTGCCGAAAAGATGACCGCCAATAGCACCGAGCAGGTCACGCGCGCGCTCGCCGGCGCAAGTTACCAGAACGACCCAGTAGAAGCGGGCATGACCTTCCCCCAGTTGTTTGGAATCGCCGCGCAGCAATACACCGAACGTTACCGCGACCCCTTGCCAGCGATGGCGCAGATCGCGGTGAAAAATCACGCCAATGCGATGTTCAACCCGCTCGCCCACATGCGGCGCGAGACTGATTTTGCCTTCTGTAACACGGTTTCGGAGAAAAACCCGGTTATCGCGCACCCTCTGCGCCTAACCGACTGCTCGCTCATCTCCGACGGCGCCGCTGCCGTCATCCTCGCCAGCCCAACGCGTGCGCGCCGCTTCCAGCGCGAAGTCACCTTCCGCGCGATCTCTCAAGTGAACGACTTCATGCCACTCCACCGACGCGACTTCCTCTCGTTCGAGGGGCCGACACGCGCGATTCAGCAGGCCTACCAGCGCGCAGGGGTGAGCGTCGAGCAGCTGGATTTCGCCGAGGTGCACGATTGCTTCACGATCGCCGAGTTGCTGATCTACGAGGCGATGGGGCTCGCTCCGCGCGGCGAGGGGTATCGCGCGCTCAAGGAGGGCACCGTCTACCGCGAGGGGCGGCTGCCGGTCAACCTCTCGGGCGGCCTGAAGGCAAAGGGGCATCCTGTCGGCGCCACCGGCGTGTCGATGCACGCTCTAGCCTTCCGCCAGCTCACCGCGCGTGCGGGCGAGATGCAGAAGGTTGGTGCCGAGCTCGGGCTCGTCTTCAACATGGGCGGTGCGGCGGTAGCCAACTACGCCTCCATCCTCGAAGCCCGGCGCGCCTGAGGAGGTTCGTGATGAATCTTGCAAACTGGCTATATGCGATTGCGCGGATCCAGCCTGATAAGCCGGCGCTGTTCGACGGCGAGTATCTGCGTGCTACCTATGCCGATTTTGCGCGCCACGCCAGCTCGCTTGCCCGAGACCTCGCCGCGGCGCATGGCCTGCGCGCGGGCGACCGGGTCGCGATCTTTGCACGCAACTGCGTCGAATACCTTGAAGTTCTCTACGCCGTGTGGTGGGCGGGGGGAGTCGTGGTACCGATCAACCATAAGCTGCATCCTTTGGAAGCGCTGTGGATTGCCGAAAATGCGCAGGCGCGGGTTATCTTCACCGAGGACGGCAAGCGCTTCGCCGCCGCCGAATTGCCAGCAGGCTGTGTCGAGCTGCCGATGCAGGGCGACGCCTATCGGCGCATGACTGAGGCTTACCCAGTGGCGGAGCCGCCGCTGCGGATAGCGCCTGATGAGCTGGCCTGGCTGTTCTACACATCTGGCACCACAGGCCATCCAAAAGGGGTGATGCTATCCCATGCCAACCTGGTGGCGGTGAGCACGAACTATACGCTCGACGTCGATACCGTGACGCCAAGCGACGCGGTCCTTTACGCAGCTCCGATGTCGCACGGTGCGGGCATCTATAGCATGGTGCACGTGCGCGTCGGCGCGCGCCATGTCGTGCCGGCCTCGCGGGGCTTCGATGCGGCGGAGATTCTCGAACTCGCTCCGCGCATTGGCAATGTCTCAATGTTCGCCGCACCGACGATGGTCAAGCGGCTGGTCGACGCGGCGCGCCTCGCTGGCCACCAGGGCGAGGGTATCAAGACCATCATCTATGGCGGTGGGCCGATGTATGTGAGTGACATTAAGGCGGCATTGGCGGTGATGGGCCCGCGTTTCGTGCAGATCTACGGCCAGGGCGAAAGTCCGATGACGATCTCCGTCTTGTCGCGTCAGATCATCGCCGACCGCCAGCATCCACGCTGGGAAGAGCGGCTGGCATCGGTCGGGACCGCCCAGTCCTGCGTCGACCTGCGGGTGGTCGACGAACAGATGCGCGACTGCGCTCCCGGAGTAGCGGGTGAGATCGTGGTGCGCGGGCCGTCGGTGATGCGTGGCTATTGGCGCAATGAAGCCGCGACCCGGGAAACCATCGTCGACGGTTGGCTGCGGACTGGCGACATCGGTTACCTCAACGAGGACGGCTTTCTGACCATGACCGATCGCATCAAGGACGTGATCATCTCCGGTGGTACCAACATCTATCCGCGCGAGGTGGAGGAGGTGCTCGCCCGTCACGAAGCTGTTGCCGAGGTGTCGGTGGTAGGTGAGCCGGATGCGGAGTGGGGTGAGATTGTTGTTGCCTTCGTGGTACCGCGCGCACCAGGCGCAGTGGACGCGTCGGAGCTGGATCACTGGTGCCGCGCGCACATGGCTTCGTTCAAGAAACCCAAGAAATACATTTTCTGCACGGAACTTCCCAAGAACAACTATGGGAAAGTACTGAAAACGGAACTGCGCAAGCAGTTGCTTGCTAAGAAGCCGGACTAGGTCGGCGTATATAGGAGGAGTTGAGATGAAGAGACGCGATTTTTTCAGGGGTAGTGCCGCGCTGGTGGGGGCAGGGATGTTGGGTGGTCTGTCGCTTTCGGCCTTCGCTCAGAAGCGCATCAACATCAAGTTCGACAGCTATGTATCCGAGACCGCGGGTCCCTCGCGCCTCGACCAATGGTTTCTGAGCGAGCTCGAGAAGCGCACGCAGGGGGGCGTTCGTGTGCGCCGCTATTGGGCGCAGTCGCTCAATAAGGTCGGCGAGCACTTGTCGGCGGTACGTGATGGCACCTCAGAGATGTCGCTAATCGCACCCGGCTACTATCAGGCTGAACTCCCGGTCTCGCGCGGCCTAGATTGGTACTACCGGATGAACCGCGCAGACGCACTGGTGCTGGTGTGCCGTGATGTGTATGAGAAGTTCGAACCGTTGCGCCAAGAGTGGGAGGTGCGCCACCGCGCGAAGGTGATGTACTGGACGAACTGGTACTACGCGCCCCTGATCACCCGCGAACCGATCAAGTCGCTCGACGACATCAAGGGTAAGCGCATCCGCGGCTATGGGGTGGCGACCGAGGTGATCGAGCGACTGGGCGGCACCGCCGTGCCGATGACGGCACCTGAGGTCTATACCGCGCTCGAACGCGGTGTCCTTGACGGCGCGTACGGTTTCGACTTCATTACCTCGGTCGCGTACAAGTTGCATGAGATCGCGCCTTATATCACCGATATCGGTGACGGGCCTCACGCTCCGTCAGCGACCGTTATGAGCATGAAGACTTGGGAGTCGCTGCCAGCGGATATTCAGAAGGTGTGCAACGAGATTGTCGAGGAGATCTACGCTGGAAAGTATGCGGAAATCTTTGGTGCAGCCGCTCGCGAATACGTCATCAAGGCGAAGGCCGAAGGGGCCAAGTTCTCCGCCCTGTCCGACGCGGAGAAAGCGCGCGCGCGCTCCTTGGTGCAGCCAGCCCAGGTGGAGGGCTGGATTGAGCGGGTCGCCAAACCTGCAGGTATCGATGGCGTGCGCATGCAGGCATTGATCGATGAGGCAATCGCCCGCTACGACGGAAAGGGCAGCTTGAAGCGCCCGATCGAGATCGCCGCCGAACTCTGAGCCTGTCCCGCGCCTAGGTCGTAGCAGGCACTGCGCCCGGGTTGCCCCTCGCCTCATCACGCCATGTGGCCGGTCGTCCCATGGCGTTCATCGCCCGCTTGAAGGAGACTTCAAAGATGCGCTTCATGCAAAACATTGTGCGGATCGGATCCGACCTCATGGGTTGGGGCGCAATGCTATTCATGGCTTTCTTGATGATTGCAACCACTGTCGACGTCACGGTGAGAGCGATTACCGGGCGTCCGATCTCGGGAGTCTTCGAGCTGGCGGAAATTGCCATGGCCCTGCTTGTGTTCCTCGGGCTCGGGTGGACACAGTGCGATGATGCCCATATTCGCGTTACTGCACTTACGCAGCTCGCGCGTCCTATGGCGCGACGTCTACTCGACGCCGTGGCATTGGTCTTCGGTGCGCTGCTGCTCGGCCTGCTCGCGCTGCCGACGACGGAGGATGCGTGGTCCTCCTTCTTGATTCGGGAGTTCCGGTGGGGGAACCTGCAGTTCCCGATCTGGTGGGCAAAGATCCTGCTTGCCTTCGCTCTTTGGTTTGCCACCTTGCAGATGGCGCTTGCCGCGTTGCACAGGCTGCTCGGTCAGCCCGAGGACGATACTGCGCCCATATCTGTTCTGGAGCATTCCATCCATGGATGAGTTCACCGCTACCATGCTTGCGATCGGCATGATCTTCGCGCTCATGGCGATCGGTGTGCCCGTTTTCGCCGCGCTCGGCCTTGCGGGCGTATTCGGTGTCGTCATGGTCGAGGACCTCGATTTCATGCTCAACCGCCTGAAGGCATTCTCCTACACCCAGACTGCAAGCTACCCCTTGACGGTAATTCCACTTTTTATCCTGATGGGCAATCTCGCCCAACAAGCGGGAGTAGGCCAGCGTCTATTCAACGTGGCGCGAAAATGGGTGGGCCATCTGCCGGGGGGGCTGGCGGTAGCGTCAATGCTCACCAGCACCGGTTTCGCTTGCACTTCGGGGTCGAGCGTAGCCACTGCTGCTACCGTGGGTGCCGTTGCCCTGCCCGAGATGCGCAAGGCAGGGTACGACCCACGCTTGGCGACAGGCACCGTTGCTGCCGGCGGTGTCCTCGGCGTGCTCATTCCGCCCAGCGTCCTCCTCGTTTTCTATGCGGCGCTGACCGAGGTGTCGGCCGGTAGGATGCTGATCGCAGGCATCGTCCCCGGCGCCTTGTCGGCGCTGATCTTCATCATCGGAATCGTTCTCATTAGCCTCGCCAGGCCACCTTCGGTGAAGGTGGAGCGCTACAACTGGAAGGAGCGCTTGGTCTCGCTGAAGGAGGCGTGGCAGGTGATCGTGCTCTTTGTCATTGTGCTTGGTGGCATCTACTTCGGCTTGGTAACGCCGACCGAGGCTGCCGCAGTCGGTGCCTTTACCGCTTTCCTGATGCTGCTCTTCGCTGTACGAGGACGCAGAAAACTGTTGACTAGCCTTGAGAACAGCTTCCGCTCATCCATTACCACTACGGTCATGGTCCTTATGACCATGCTTGGAGCTGGGATATTCAGCTATTTCCTAACCCTGGTTCAGGTTCCGCAGTATTTCGCCGAGTACATCACCTCGTTTGAAGTATCTCCGATGTTGATCATCGGATTGCTACTGCTGCTCTATTTCCCGCTTGGCATGTTCCTCGACTCCTTCTCAATGCTGGTGATCACGTTGCCTGTGATGTTCCCGGCGGTGCAGGCCCTGGGTTTCGATCCGATCTGGTTTGGCATTCTGGCGGTGAAGATGTGCGAGATCGGGCTGATCACGCCGCCGGTTGGGCTGAATTGCTTCGTGATAGCGGGTATCGACCGCGACACGCCGCTCGTCGACATCTTCCGTGGGGCAGGCTGGTTTGTCGCTATGGAGATCGTGACTCTTCTCTTGCTGTTCTTTGTGCCGGAAATCATCACTTGGCTACCGAATTCGATGATGGGCAGCTAGTGTGATGTCCCAATTATAATTTTACATAGGCGTTCGATACACAACTGGAGATGGTGAACGCTTCCTCCTTACACAAGGAATGGCAACGGAACCGGACGGGATCAGTGTAGAAGAAGGAAGGGGGGTTGGCAAACGAGGGGGAGATGGGTGGGGTGGGGCGTGGATGAGTATCGGTGTCGCAAAATCGGGGTCCATGATACCTTGACGTGGTAAGGAATAATCCTTACCATAACGTTTAGATCGGACCCGAGGAAGGTCGCCATGACTGCCATTCGTGAAGTCGCCACCATCACGTCAAAGGGACAGGTTACCCTGCCCAAGCCCATTCGTCAGGCTCTGGGTGTGGACGCCGGCAATAAAGTTGCCTTCGATTTTACGGGTGACCGTGTCGTCATCAGCCGCGTAACCGACGAGCCGCACGAAGATCCGGCCATCGGCAGTTTCCTCGCTTTGCTGGAAAAAGACATCCAGTCCGGTCGACACATCACCACCTTGCCGGACGACTTGGCGCGCTCCATGCTCGCCCGGCTCGGTAAGCCGGTCGAGCTCGATGAGGACATCGAAGGCGACGTCGTGCTGTGATTCAGCGTCACGGATGGAATCTTCTCTTCCATGATTGCCTGATCGAGCAGCTTCGCAAACTGGAGGCAGCAGCCTCGCGTGCCAAGGCACAAGACCCGGAGGGCTGCGAGTCCAACGCCAACGTCAAGCTGTTCGACGCGTTGACGACGCTGATTCTGGACGTGATCCCCAGCGACCCGAATCGGGACGAGTATCGGCAAGGCAACACCATGGGACCGGCGTTTCGTCATTGGCGGCGGGCCAAGATCGGGCGGCGTTTTCGGTTGTTCTTTCGCTTTGATTCCAAGACACGGATCATCATCTTTGCCTGGGTGAACGACGAGCGCACCTTGCGCTCATCCGGCGCCAAGACCGACCCTTATGTGGTCTTTCGGAACATGCTCAAATCCGGCCATCCTCCCGATGATTGGGATGCATTGCTTGCTTGCGCAAAAGCCGATTGGAATGAATGACATTTTTATGTCACCCCTGGCAGAAGAAATTCCCGGGGAGGCTCGGACGGGGGAACGCGCGCCAGTCGATCGCACAGCCAGCCAAAGCCCACGCGCTCCTGTTCCAGCCGCAGCCCCGGCTGGTGGCGATCGAAGCGGAGGTCGTCATACACGGCTGCCTCGTCGGGCGTGAGACGCGGCAAGTCGTGGCGTGCCGGGTCGGCTTCCTCGCCCCAGTGCATACGGTGGGCGAGCAGCGTCTGTCGGTCCATGAGGAAGGACGCCGCGCTCGGGAAGTGGGCGCGCAACTGGTCGAGGATGGCGAAGCCGTGGGTGTCGAGGTCGCCCCAATAGAACAACTGGCATCGGTGCAGCCAAGCGGTGCGCGCCAGTGCGTCCCAGCCGTAGCCGGCGCCGAAGATCACGATGGCGTCGGCCACTGGCGGAAAGGCCAGGAAGTTGGTCTCGTTCTCGGTGATGAAGACACGTGCGACAGGCAGGTGAAGCGCCGCAAAACTGGCGGCGTCGAGCGTGAGGTCGGGTAGCCGCTGCGGCGCGCCCTGACAGCCCGGCAGGCTGGGAAGCGCCGGGTCGAGCAGACGAAACCGGATTCGCATCGGCTTGTCGAGAAAGCCGAATCGGCGGGCGAAGCGGGCGACTCCGGTCGCGGCGGCGTCGATGGCCTCGGGTGGCAGCGCCAGATCGAGCAACTCGGCGAGCACGCCGCGGTGGGTTTCGATGAACTTGCTGTCCACCCCGGGCACATCGACCTGGCGCAGGTACACGCCCGGGCGCGGATGGGCCTGCAGCCAGGCCACCACCGCCAGAAGGCGTTCCCAGCGGTCGGCCAGATCCAGCGCCTGAATCGGCCGCCGCGACAACCACGCCAGCAGCGCTGGCTGCAGGGCGACCGTTTGCCGCCACAGGGCCTCGAAGCGTTGCGCCTGACGCGCTTTGCCGATGAAGGCCAAGGCGTCTTGCACGGTGTCGAGCCAGGCGGCGGCGGGAAGTCGCTGCATTCCTTGCACGCGGTGGTTCCATTCCCGCCATTCGATTCGAACGTGCGGCGTATCGGCGACGGCGCGCACCCAGTCGCGCACGGCATCGAAGCGATCGGAGAGGTCCGACGCGCTGGGCGTCTTCAAACTCAGACGCAAGGGCCAATCCATGGCGTCCGTGACCGTCGCGCGCAGCAACTCGCCTCGGTCCCATAGGCGTTGCGCTTGGGCGCGGAGGTCTGCCGAAGTGGTCCAGATCATGGGATCGCGCGGGTGTTGTTCCAAATTCTCGCCAATTTATTGGAAATTCAGAGTTTTTCGTAGTAAGCCCGGATTTTCGCTGCCATCAATTTTCGACGCAGCTTGAGAAATTCCTCATACTGCGCGACATCCATATCCACAATGGATTCCGGTACGCAATTGGTCGCAAGATTGGCTTTGAGCGTTGCCTCGTCGTCGATCGCGCCGTATTTGAGTGCGCCGCCCCGACACTGCTGCAGTATTTCAGCGAAATAGTCGCGCGGCGGCTTGTTGCCGATTTTGATATTGATCTCTTGCTGGGTGTAAGCGAAGTTGGCGATCTGATTGTACTGGCTTGGGCCTAGCCCGGCTTTTTTCAGTAAATCGCGCGGGAAGATGTGATGGATGTCGCCCATGTGGCTGACCAGTTCGCGTACCGTGATGTCCTTCGATAATAAGCCGGTGTCGTTCGCACGAACCTGCGCAGCAATGAACACCCAGAAATAGGGGCTGCTGGTGCCGGAAGTTTCCAGCTGCTGCACTAGACCAACATCCCAAAATGCCGGCGACAGGTCGGCTTGTTCCACCTTGGCTAGGATGTCGCCGAAATCGCCCGCCGCGATCCGACGAATGTCTTGGTCGAACTGTGTCTCGGAGGAACCAGTGTAGCGGTTTGTCAGTATCGACATGACGAACCAGCGTCGCACGAAGGATTCTATCTTTCCGTCATGGATGCCCTGTGCGCGCAGCCGCAGGTAAACGATGTAGGCAAAGTTCAGGGCGCCTCGGGTGCGAATCATCTCGCGGGTGATGAAGCCCGCCGACTTGATGATCATCACGAAGCGCTTGAAGTGGGACTCATTGATGAAGTTGAGCACCCCCTCGTTTAGCTTGGCGAAAGACGCTTCGGCGATGGTCTCTTCGTAGTTTTTGGTTTCGAAATTGCGGCCCGAGAGCAGGCTGACCAGATCAGCGAGCTTGCCGCGCCCAAACTGGCTGGTGAATGCCACCCTCAGCAGATCATTGTAGTTGGGGTCGTAGAGATCATCGTTCTCGTGGCGCAGCCAAGCCATTTTCTGTAAGTAAGACGACGCCGAGAATTCGGCATCGTTGTTCTTGATGTGGTCGTAAAAGTCGGGCGCTACCGCTAAATGACAGAAGTAGTCGATGCACTTTCTGAGCATCTGGCCGCCATAGCGCGTGTCGGCGGCGATTTTGGACATGGCGAAGTCCGCTTGGGACAGCACCGCGCCTTTTGAATTGATGCGGATGAAGATTTCCGTAACGGTCTCGATGTCCAGGTCGTGGGATAACTCGATGAGGCCGATCTGCTTCTTGGCGATGTCGGTGAGGTTGGCGAGCGCCTCCTCCACCTTGTCCTCGTCGGCCTGCGGGTTGGCCTTGAGATAACTGCGAACCGCTTTGGTCAGCTTGATTTCGCCGCATACCATGGGCGCAATGTCAACGATCCACGCCGTGTTTCTGGCGATGGCGGCGTTGCTAACCTCGAAGCGCTCCTCGATGGGGTGGAAGGCAATCGAGATGCGTACCTTTCGATAATCTTTGTTGATGACCGCCTGCCCGAGCATTGCGGCCGTGAGCGCCGTGACGCGCTGCTGGCCGTCGATCAGGATCATCCTGCCCGCAGCCGTGCTGCCATCTTTGAGTTTCACGTCCGGATTGCGCCAGGCGATCAGATAACCCACCGGGAATCCCTGATAGAGCGAATCCATGAGGTCACGCACTTGGGAGGCATCCCAGACGAAAGGCCGCTGGATTTCCGGGATGGCGATCTCGCCCTCACGCACATTGGCGAGCAGGCTTTCGATCATGTATTGGTTGACAGCGTATTTCTGGGTTTTCTTCATAGGCCACCTCCGTGTGGGCTTGATTCGGTTGGCATGGTATATGCATTTCCGCTCTTTTACGTCATGTTTCGGATTTTTTACTTCTTTCTGCGCTGCCTTTATCGGCCTTCTGCGCCCGGTACTCTTCGATCGTCAGGCAACGCAGCCGTGAGTCGCGCCCGCCCTCGTTGTGCACGAAGCCGACGCTGGCCACGAAGGGCTCGATGATGTGGATTTTCTGCAGCGGTGTGACGATCAGCAGTTGCAGGTTGAGCTGCTGGAAGAGGCGCAGCCCGTACTGCGCAGATTCGTCCGAGCCGCGCCCGAAGGCCTCGTCGATCACCACGAAGCGGAAACTGCGCGAACGCACCGCCCCCCATTCCAACCCGAACTGGTAGGCCAGGCTTGCCGCGAGCACGGTGTAGGCGAGCTTTTCTTTCTGTCCGCCCGATTTTCCGCCCGAGTCGGTGTAGTGCTCGTACTCGGCACCGTCGGCGCGCCAGCGCTCGCTGGCCGAAAACAAAAACCAGTTGCGCACGTCGGTGACCTTGGCGGTCCAGCGCCGGTCGGCGTCGGTCAGGCCCTCGCGGCCCCGGAAGCGGTCGATGATGGCCTTGACCTGCAGGAATTTGGCCTCCGAATACTGCTCGTCGGCCGAGCCGGTGAGCGCGCCGGAGGTGGCCGCGCGCAAGTCCTGCTGAAAGTCGCGCACTTCGGCGTCCGGACTGGGCTGCGCGATGAGCTTGATGAAGCGGCCGGGGTTGTAGTCGATGGCGGCGAGCGACTGGTTGATGAAGTCCACCCGCTCCTTGATCGTCTCTCGTTCGCGGGCGAGCTGGGCGTTGAAGTTGGCGATCTCGTTGATGGTGTTGACGTTCAAGAGCTCCTTGAAGCGCGCCTCGAAGCGCGGCAGGTCGTCGCTCTGCAAGCTGGCGAGCAGGCGTTCATACTCCGGCAATGCCGCGAGTGCAACGTCCATTTCGGCCGTCTCGGCCTTGAACTCCTCCTTGAAACCGCGCATGGCATTGACGATGCGCTCGGTAAGGCGCGCCAGGCGCTTGTCCTCCATGTCGATGCGAGCCTGCAGCCAGTCGCGCAGCTCCTGCTCGCGGTTGTCGCATGATTCGACCGTGAGTTGATGCTCGCCCAGCGCCTGCGCACGCCAGGCGTCCAGACGCGCGATCTGCGTTTCGGTCAGCGGTGCGTCAGCCCAAATGGTGCGGGCCTGATCACACAGTGTTTGCGCCGCCTCTTTCCTGGTGGCGACCGCCGAGCGCTTGTCGCGGGCCGCGTCGCGCTGGCGCTCTACCTCCGTAAGCCGCCCTTGCACCGCCTCGAGCTGGCGCGCCAATTCTTGCAGCGCGTCGGAGGCGGCTTCCAGCCTCGCCCGTTCCTCGGTGAGATCGCCGATTCTCCGAACCAGGCTCATCCAGTCGATATCGGCAAAGCGCGTGAATTCTTCCAGTTTGCTGAGGGCATCCAGCCGGCCCCGCAGTTCGTTGCGCGCCGCTTGGATTTCGCCGATGCGCTGCCCGAGCATGGCGAGCTTCTCCTCCAGACGCTGCCGCCGGTCGTGCAAGGCGCGCAGCTTGTCGGCATTGCTCCAGCCGAGCACGTAGCGGCTGCGATCGGAGATGGCGCTGCGGTCGTCCTTCTCGTGGCGCCCGCTCGGGTCCTTGATTTGTCCTGCACGCGTGATGGCGCGTGCCTCGCGGCGAAACTGCTCGCCGGTGTCGCAGCAGGCCACGTCGAAGCGCTGGCGCAGTTCCTGTCCCAGCCACTCGGAGTGCGGCGAATCCGGCTTGATGGCGAGCTTCTTCACCAGTGACTGCGGATGCAGCGCCACGCCCGGCGCCGCCTTTCGCGGACGCACATGGAAGTACACCAGCCGGGCACCCAGATGCTGGCGGTCCACCCAGTCCACAACGGCCTTGTAGTGCGCCTCCGGCACCAAGAGCGAAAGGCCGAAGCCATGGAGCAGCCGTTCGGCGGCACCTTCCCAGTCGCGTTCGTCCTCGCGCACCTGGATGAGCTCGCCCGCGAAAGGCAGTTCGTCTTCGGTGATGCCCAGCGTCGCGCACAGCGCATCGCGGATGCGAATCTGGGCGGCGCTGATGTTGCTCTTGCGCCGCTGCAGACTGTCGATCTCATCGGACAAGACGGCGTGCTCTTCACGACCCTTGCGGAAAGCAAAGTCCTCCTCGCGCTCGCGGTTGTCCAGGTCGGCAATGCGCTCGCGCAAGCCTTCGGCGCGCTGGGCGATGTTCTGCTGCTGGGCGAGAAAGCCGGCTTCATCGGCCGGCGCTGCCTCGTCGATGCGCGCCAGCAGCGTCTGAAAGCGATCCGATTTCTGCTGGCGCTGGATCTTTTCCTGCTCCAGACGGCGCATCTCCGCCGCCAGCTCCTCCAGGCGGTCGCCGCCGTTGTCGCGCAGGGCCCGCTCCAGGCGGCCAAGCTCGATGCGCTCGGTTTCGCGCTGAATGTCCAGGCGCTCGATCTGCGCGTCGAGCCGGGCTGCATCCTGCGCCAGCAGACCGAGGCGGCGTTCCAGCAGCTCGCCCTTCTGCCGGGCGAAGTACGGCCGAAGCTGGTCGCGCGCCTCCCGCCAGCCCTGGATCTCGGCCGAAAGCCGCTGGTGACGCTTGCCGTCCTCGGCCAGGGGTGTGAGCAAATCCACCTGCCGCTTGGCCTTGAGCACCGCCTGATGCGCCCGGTCCAGGTCATCGAAGTGGCGGATCAACGCCTCGATGCGGCTGCCCACATCGAAGGGCTCCAGCATGTGGCTGCGTACGAAGTCGGTGAGGTTGCCCACCGACTTCATCGAGACGGTCTGGTGGAAGAGCTCCAGCGCCTGCTCGTGCTCGATGCCGAATCGACGGCGGAACCAGGCGCCGTAGGGCGGAAAGCTGTCGAACAGTTCGCAGCCCGCACCGCGCAGCTTCTTGCGCAGCGCCGTGATGTCACTGCCAAAGCCGCTGAAGTCGTCGGCGAGGGTAAGTTCGCGCTCCGCGGCTACGAACAGGCGCGCAGGCTGGCCCTGCGGATCCTTCAGCCAGAACACCTGCGCGAGCGTCACTGCCTGGTCGTAGCCCTCGTTGCGGAACATGCCGAGGATGACCGAGTAGCTCGACGCATCGCGCAGCGCCACAGGGCGGGCAGTGCCGGTGACCTCGTTGCGCTCGCTCTTGTAGTGGCCCAGCACGTAGGAGCGCAGCGAGCGCTCGCGTGCGTCCGCCCCGGCCGCCTTGTTGTAGGCCACGCGCTGCGCCGGCACCAGCAAGGTGGTGATGGCATCGACCAGCGTGGACTTGCCCGAGCCGATGTCGCCGGTGAGCAGGCCGTTGCGCCCGTCGAGCTCCAGGCGCCACACCCGCTTGTCGAAGGTGCCCCAGTTCAGCACCTCCAGCCGCTGCAGCCGAAAACCCACGCGGCTGTCGTCGCCCACGAAGTCGAGGTCGAGCGTTGACACTTCAAGCATCGCCTGCCTCCTTGGCGGCACCGGACGACAGCGCCGTGCGGTAACCCTCCATGCGCGCGTCGAACTCGGCCAGCCATTGCGCATCCACGAAGGCTTTCAGGATGCGCCGCACCTCGTAGTGCCCCCGGTCCTGCACACTGCCGGCAGCAGGCTTGAGTCGGCGCAGAAAGCCCAGATCGACCACCTTGGCGAGAGTCGCGTCCACCTGGTCGATCAGCCGGGCCTCGTTGGTGCCATCGGGCAGGAACACTCGCATCAGCTCGGCAATCTCGTCGCGCGAGAGCACCAGCCGCGTGTCGCCGCCACCAGCGTCGAACTCGGCCAGGCGCTTTCTGAGCAGCGCCAGCATCAGGCTTACCGGGTAGGACAGAGGCCGGCGCGCAATGAGCCGAGGCAGGCGCGGTGCGCCGTCGGCTTCGTCCGGGTCTGGGCGGCTTTTGAGGAACGCGAAGCCCTCGGCTTCGTCCAGCACCAGCTCGAGCAGCAGCACGGCGGCCTGTTCCCTGACGCGCGCCTGCAGGCGCAAGAGGCTCTCCCACAGCCGCTCGTCGTCGTCGCGGTAAAGGACGCCCTTGAGGAGGTGCACCATTAGCCGCGACAGCTCGGGCACGGCCGGCGGTGCGCTGGACGGCACGTCCATCGTGCTGTCGTCGTTCAGGGCATCGCTCATCATATCCATTTTTCCCCCAGCGGATTTCAGCGCGTGAAAATCACCCGCGGCAGGTGTGCCGTGCGCATCACGGTCTCGCCCGCGGCATCGCTGCCCTGCCAACGAATCGTCTCGGGGTGAGCATCATCCACCACGACCCGCCAGCCGTTCGGCGCATCACCGGCATCAGCGGCGTGGGCTAGCTCCAGATAAGCCACCAGCTCGGCCAGACCCTGGCGCAAGGGCTCGGCCTCCAGCAACTCGCGCAGTGTGATCTGCGGTTGGCAGCGCAGCGCTCGCTGCACGGCTGACCGCAGGCGTGCTTTGTCTACCACGATCTGGTCGAACAGACGCGCGGTATCGATATCATCCTTGCCGGCGACGAGTGCCAGATCGGCCAGACGTTGCTTCTCGCTCGGCGTATACAGGGGACGCTCGAACGGTAGTTCTACGTCCGCGCCCATGGCGTCGATGTGCATGACCGTGCCGGCGGGCATGGCCTTGCGCAGTGCCAGCGCCTTGCTCTCGATGCCGTGCAGCAGGTCGAGGATGCGGCGGTGCTCAAGGAATGCTCGGTCGTCCAGAAAACGGCGCAGCTGCTGCGAGAGCATCGCCACGGTGCGCTGGGTGTGTTCGCCGGCCTCCATCCAGTCGTAGTGCACTCGGCGCGTGCGCGGATCCGGTGCAAGCTGCGCGACCGCGGGCAGTGCCAGCACCCGATCGAGCCGTTCGGAAAGCTCCTCCTGCCGCCGGCTGGACATGAGGAAGTCCCAGAACGCGCGAAAGCTGCGCCCCTGGTCGGAGTTGCCGATGGCGTCGCGCTCGCCCATGATCTCGTCGAGCAGCTCGCCCTTGGCGCCTTCCCACAGCGCGATCTTCTCGCGCACCTTGCGGTCGAGCTGGCGGAAGTTGTGCTCCACTTCGCGAAAATCGGCGAGCAGCTCGCGTGCCAGATGCTGGAACTGCAAGAAGCGATCCTTGACCGCCGTGTCGTCCAAGAGCGGTACCTCGCCTGCCAGCACGCGGGCGATCTCGGCGTCGAGCGCATCGCGCTTTTTGCGCAGTTCCTTCACGCGCTTGGCCGGGTCGGCTTCGGTTCCGGCGCTGATCTGCTCCAGCAACGCGAAGAGCGTCAGCAAGCGCGATTCGGTGCCGACGAACGGCCGCTCGGTGAGCGTCTGCAGCCATGCGATCGCTTTCTCGGCGGCCGGCGTCAGGTCGAACTGCGCCTCGTCCGTGCCGGGCTTGTAGAACTTGCGCAGCCACCCCTTGTCGGGTGCAGCCCAGTCGTTGAGGTAGTCCAGGGCGCTCTTGGGGTAGGCGTCAGGCCCGAGCTGTTCGCGCAGCGCATAGAGATCATCCTCCAGCGCTTCGACGAGGTCGACCTCCGGCATTACCCGCACGTTAGGTGCTACGAACACCCGGTGCAGAAAACTCGCCACGAGCGGCGCGTACGGCGAAGCCAGCAGCCGCCAGGCGGGATGGCGCTCGCGCAGGAGGGAGAGGGTGGCGTGGTCCATGGTGACGTCACGGACTCAGCGCTGCGGAACCGGCAAACGGTTCAGCTGCGCCTCAATCCAATCCCATCGCCTATCCGTGACCATCACGAATCGGCAGCGCCCTTCAGAAAGATTCGCCCACAGGCCGCCGATCAGGCGGTCATTCTCGGCCCCGTTCCAACGATCCGCACCCTTGTATTCAACCGCGAGAATCGGCCCGGGCTGACCTGCCACATCTGGTAACTGGCACAGGAAATCCGGGTAGAAGCGGCCGTCGGCTTTCTGCAGGAAGAAGGAGCAGCCTTCGCGGCGCACGAGATTGCGCACCCAGAACTTGATGCGGCCCTGCTGTGCCCATATGTCCAATTGGCAGGCACATTCGAACTCCTCTTTGCTGTCGAAGTCGCCGATGCGGCCGTAGAAGTGCTTGCGGAAGTCGAAATGCCCGAATCGTCCGTCGTAGTCGCGACTGGGCGCATAAGCCAGGGCGTGAAACTCGAAGACGTATTGGTCGCTCACTGCCACGCGCGAGGCCGCATCGTCACCGAATAAGGTCTGCTGGTACGCCTTGCCGACAGCCTGTTTGCGCAGTTCCCGAATACGCGCTTCGATCAGATTGCGGATCAGGAACTTCTGCAGGTTGACGCGCGCCAGCGTGAAGCCGTCCCGGCGCAGCAAGGCCGTGAGCCACGCGGCGACGAACGCCTGCTTGTTCTCATGGGTCAGCGACGGTTCGGGCAGGTTGCGGCACAACCAGGTGGCGAGGCGTACTTCGTCCCAGTGTTCGGGTGGATACACGAGACCCAAGTCGCGCTGCAATTCGGGCAGGAAACGCGACACCACGTGACCACCCGCGTCGACGTCGATTTCGCCGCCCTCGGCCACCTTGAGCGCCGCACCCAAGGCTGCGAGTTCGCCGGCCGTCGGTTCGGCGTCGTAGAGCGAGAGGTTCCACGGATATTCGAGCACTTCCGGATCGTCGAAGAGCTGCAACTTGCCCTGCACGCGCAAGGCCAGCTGCGGCACGCGAAAGCGCTCACCCTGTTCGGCCGGTGTCTGAAAAAACTCGATCGCCGTCGTGCGGCTCTTTTCGGCAGCTTCCTCAATGGCCGCGGCTGCCGTTGCGGAAGTGACCGATGCCTTGAGCGCTTCGGTTTCATCTTCCGAGAGCGGCGCGTGCAGGGTCAGGGTGTTGAGCGCACTGTCCCAGCTCAGTTTGTCGCGCACCGGTTTCGGCACGCTTTTGAGGTCGGGCTTTTCCGGCAGCGTCACCGCCACCGGCCGCACCACCACACGCCCGGCGTGAGCTTCCAGGTCGAGACGCGCCTGCTCCGGCAAAGCCGCAGCCACGAATTCGGCCACCTCGCGCCGCTCGAAGCCGGCCCCGGCCACCAGCCGGTCGCGCAGCGCGGCCGCTGTTTCGGCAAAGTTGCGCGACACCACGAATGCGTAGGATTGATTGAGGCGCTGGTCGGCAAAGTGGCGCGCGTTCGGCTGGCGCAGGATGCGCCCCAGCAACTGCTCCACCGCGGTGGCCGATTTCAGCTCCGCCATACTCACGAGAATGTAGGCAAACGGGCAATCCCAGCCTTCGGCGAGTGCCTTCTGGGTGATGACGAACTTCACCGGGCAGGCCGGGTCGGCAATGCCCCGTGGGTAGGTGGCGTCGATCTGCTCCAGCCCTTTTTCTTCGCCGGTGGCCACGACGATCTCCTCGGGCGGGATGCCGTGGTTGGCGATCAGCTCGTTTTTTACGCGCGCCACATCGAGCGTTTCCACCCCGGCGCGGCGAGCTTCGGCCTGAATCAGCACCACCGGGCGCAGGTAGGGCGCGCCAGCGCGGCGGGCTTCCTCCGCCAGCCGGTGCAGCGTCTCGCGCCGGGTGAGCGCATCGGCGAGGCACTGCTGCCAGTTCGGCTCGGTTTCGAGCAACACCGGCAACTTGATCATTTCCTCCGCTTTCAATTCCGCCGCCGAGACGCTGTGCAACACGTTGCTCGGCGTGCGCGTGAGATCGGGCGTGGCGGTGAGCTCCATCACGCCGCTCGGGCGAAAGCGCGCCAGCATGTCGAAGGCGAGCTCCGTGCGGCTGTTGTGCGCCTCGTCCACGATCACGAACGGCCGGCGCAGGCGCAGCACGTTGGCGAGCGAATAGGGCACGGTGCGCTCGCTGCCCTCGCCCTCGGAGAGCAGGGCATCGCGCTGGCTGGGCACAAGATTGTCGAAGTGGTGCATCAGCGCGCCGCTTGACTGATACACCTTGCGGCATTCCTCGTCCTCCACCTGAAAGGCTTGGCGCGTGGCGACGATCACCGTGGTGGACGTGTCCAGCGTGGCGCGCGTCACGCTCTTGGCTTCTTCCAGATCGAGCACCGTCACCGGCCCCGCCTCGCGCAGCGCGGCGTGATAGGGATGCGCACGATCCTTCAGCGCCTTGAGGGTCTGCTCGCGGATGGGTTTGCTCGGCACCAGCCACAGAATCACGCTGTACTGGGAGCGCAAGAGATGGGTATTGACGAGTTGCACGCTTTTTGCTGCGAGCCAGGTCTTGCCGCCGCCGGTCGGCACGCGCAGGCAGAAATACGGCATGTCCGCCGGAAAGCCCACGAGCGCATGGTACGGATTACCGCGCCCCCACAGGCGTTCGGTGGTGGCGGTGAAGGCGAGCGAAGGCGAAGGCAGCTCATGGCACGCCGTGAAGTAGGCCTGCACGCTGTCCAGCACCTGCTGCTGGTAGGTTTTGGGGGTGAAGGGGGTCATGGCTTTCCCGTGTCTGGCGCGTGCAGTGTCTGCTGCAGCTGCGGCGGTTCGAGCTCTTGGGGCCGTACCGCCTCGATCGCGCCGGCACGGCGGATGATGATGGCCGTACCGGTCCGCGCTGCGATTTCCCAGGCACGTAGGGCGGCGCGTTGCATGGCCTGACGTGATAGGCGCAAGTCCTCATCCTGCGCGGTTTCGATCGGTCGTGGATTCATGGCTTCTCGCTCCAGTCCAGCAATACCGGCGTGGCGCCGGCGTTGTCATACAGCGCCCAAGCGTCCACCAGCGGGGCATACAGGCGTTGGAAATTTTCCAGGCCGGCCGCAAAGCGGCGGCGGATCGTCGCTTCAGGAATGGCGTGTCCGCCCTGACGGACGCGCTGCGCGACACGGGCAATGGCTTCCTCGGGGCTGTCGAGTTGCAGAAAAATCAGCTTGACCCGGTAGCCGGCTGCCTGCCAGGCACGGATGTGGTGTACATAGCCACGCCCGGCTAGCGTGGTCTCGAACGCGAAATTCTCGCGGGCCGCGAAGTGCCGCGAGAGTTCTTGCAACATCAGGCGACCAGCCTGTACGGCCGCCTTCTCCGGCGCAAATGGTGCTAGCCCCGCGGCGATCAGGTCGGCGTTCACAAACACCGGGCAACCGGCCTCGTTGGGCAAAAATTCGCGCGCAAACGTGGTTTTGCCCGCGCCGTTTGGCCCGGCAATGATGATGACCTTGCGCGCCTGCATGGCTCACATCTCCAGCGCGTAGGGCGTTTGCTTGAAGATGATGCCCTCGCGCGCCAGCCGTGCGTTGCCCAGGCGGCAGGCGGCGGCGTAGATCACTTTTGGGCCGGCGAAGGGCGGCAGCGCCTCGAACACGGCGCTGGTGAGCACGTTGCCGCCGTCCGCCGATTTGTCCTTGAGAATGCCGTTGTAGAGGAGATAAATGGCCCGGCCCTCAAAGATGCCCAGGAGCGGCGAGTCGGCTGTGCCGCTAAAGCCCGTGCCGGTTTCCACGAACCAGACGAATTCGGCGAGCTGGGCAAAGGTCACGTCGCCGCGGATTTGGCCGTCGGCGTCGAACAAGGGCTCGGGGCAGAGGCGGCAGAACTGGAATCCGCCGCCCAACCCTGCCACCGCCTGCCCCTTGGCATTGGTGTAGCCCTGCGCCACCCGGCGCACGCGCTCGGCGGTGACGTTTTGCGCGATGCCCGGGTCCATCTCGACAAGGATGAAACGGCGCTTGCCGCCGTCCTCGGCGTTTTGTTTCAGGACCGCGTGGGCGGTGGTGCCGGAGCCGGCGAAACTGTCGAGGACGAGTGAACCCTTGTCGGTGGCGATTTGCAGGATGCGCTGAATTAGGCGGGTGGGTTTGGGGGTAATGAACACGTCGTCGCTGGAGGCGAAATCGACCAGTTCGAGCAATTCTTTCTTGGCTTCCTGTGTGTGGCCTACGTCTTTGTAATACCAAATACTCATGGGAACAACGCCTTGAGTGACCTCTGAAAGAAAAATTTTAGGCGCTGGTATATTGTTCCCATCTATCCCCCACCAAATTCGCCCATCGGCATCTAATTCTTTGAACTTTTCTTCAGAAATACGCCAGTACGATCCTTTTGGAGGGCCAGAAATGACTCTTCCTGATGGACAAGTAATGGAATATGTTCCTTTGCTATAAAAATTTCGAGCAGCAAGATTATTTGGGCGCCATGGACCACGAGGATCATTATCAGGATTTTTGTACATTTTATTCTGTTTTTCAGAGCGAGGAATCAGGTTTCGAGTCCAACGATCTGAATTCATAGCATATACGACTATGTAGTCATGTGATTCTGAAAAATGACGAGATGAGGCTTTGGGGGCATAGTTTTTTTCCCAAATTATTGTTTCGATGAAGTTTCTTTTCCCGAACACCTCATCCATCAACAACCGCAGCGTCGCCACCTCGTTGTCGTCGATCGACACGAAAATCGCCCCATCCTCGCGCAGGAACTGCCTCAAGAGCACCAGCCGCGGGTACATCATGCACAGCCAGCGGTCGTGGCGGTCGAGGGTCTCGCCTTCCTTGCCGACCACCTCGCCCAGCCACTTGCGAATCTCCGGGCTGTTGACGTTGTCGTTGTACACCCAGCCCTCGTTGCCGGTGTTGTAGGGCGGGTCGATGTAGATGCATTTCACCTGGCCGGCGTAGCGCGGCAGCAGCGCCTTCAAGGCGTGCAGGTTGTCGCCCTGCACGATCAGGTTGCCCGAATCGGCCGGGCCGCAGGAGAGATCGGCGACCGGCTCGAGCAGGCGAAAAGGAACTTCCCGGTGGTGTTTGACGACGGCTTCTTTGCCGATCCAGTTCAATGTTGGCATGGGCGCTCATTTCGTGGAGGGGGGAAACCCGGCAGGCGTCGCGTTTCCGTTGAAATTTTTTTCGGCGAACCGCGCTTCGACGTCCATGGCCCCGTGCAGCACCCGCACGATCCGCACGAGACCAGGCTCTTCAAAAAACAGCACGAGGTAGTTGCCATAGGGGCATGAGCGCAGGCCCGGGCCGAGCTCTGGCCGGGGACGATAGGCTTTTGGCGCCTTCGCGATCTTGCGGCACTGGGCGCGCAATTCGCGCACGAAGCTCAGCGCCCGTCGGGGATTGTCCCGGGCGATGTAGTCACCGATGGCTTCGAGATCCGTCTCGGCCTGCGGCAGGAAGATAAGCCGCATCAGGTTCTTTCGGTCGCTTCAGCCATGGCGAGATACTTCGCCTCCAGTCGATCGAACACCTCGTCCGCCGGGATATCCGGTCCGCTGGCCAGCCCCACCGCAACGGCTTCGCGCAGGGCCTGCAGCTTGGCCGCTCGTTCGGCTTCGTACTCTTCGAGTAGGCGCAGTCCGGCGCGCACCACTTCGCTGGCGTTGTTGAAACGGCCCGACTCCACCAGCTGGCGGATGAAGGCCTCGAAATGGGGGCTGAGTGCCACACTGGTCGGCATTGCGGTGTCTCTTGATGACTAACAACAGTTATTAAAGTCGGGCTCCTGCCCCTTGTCAAGGGCCGGCCCAGCCTTGGCACAGCGCTCACTTCTGAACAGACAGGCTTCTGATGGTTGGGCCGCCTTTGTCTCGTCGTTTGCCGCAAGAGCTTAGGACGCAAGGAAATCTTCCGGTCCGTGCCGCTCGGGCAGGCGCAGCGATTCCGGTCCGCGGATGCGGTTGACGCGTCGGCCACGCTGGACGGCGGGGCGCGCGGCGATGTCGTTCGCCCAACGCACGACGTTTGCGTAACTGTGGACTTGCAGGAACTCGGCGGCGTCGTAGAGGTTTTCCAGGATCAGGCCGCCGTACCAGGGCCAGATGGCCATGTCGGCGATGGTGTATTCGTCGCCGATCATGAAGCGGCGTTGGGCGAGGTTGCGGTCGAGCACGTCGAGCTGGCGCTTGACTTCCATGGCGAAGCGGTCGATGGGGTATTGCAGCTTGATGGGCGCGTAGGCGTAGAAGTGCCCGAAGCCTCCGCCCAGGTAGGGGGCGGAACCCACTTGCCAGAAGAGCCAGGAGAGGCACTCGGCCCGCGGAGCACCCGAGGCGGGGAGGAATTGGCCGAATTTTTCCGCCAGATAGACCAGGATGGCGCCGGATTCGAACACCCGCGTCGGGGGATTGGTGCTGCGGTCGAGCAGGGCCGGAATCTTGGAGTTGGGGTTGATGGCGACGAACCCGGTCGAGAATTGCTCGCCTTTCATGATGTCGATGGGCCAGGCGTCGTATTCGGCGTCGGCATGGCCGGCTTCGAGCAGCTCTTCGAAGAGGATGGTGACTTTTTGGCCGTTGGGCGTGCCGAGCGAGTAGAGCTGGTGGGGGTGCTTGCCCACGGGCAGCTCGGCTTCGTGCGTGGGCCCGGCCACGGGGCGGTTGATGCTGGCGAATCGCCCGCCGCTGGGTTGTTCCCATTGCCAGACGCGCGGCGGAGTGTAGGGTTGGTCGGTCATCGAAGTCTCCAAGGGGTACGCCGATCGGGTCGGTGGGCGATTCCGCAGTTTTTTTGTCATCTGAGCCTGGTGAAAAAATTCTTCAGTTGACTCCATGAATCACCACCACATGCACCCGTCTCGGTCCATGCGCGCCGAGCTGGATCGTCTGTTCGACGTCGCCCGTGCGGGAGGGACCGGCGACGAAGTTGATGGTGCGCGGCAGCCGCTCGCGCCAGTCGCCGCCGGCGGGAGCGAGGTGGTGGCGCAGGCGCTGCCAGAGGTCTTCGAAGTGGCGCACGATGGTGGCAGCGTCGAGCAGGATGAAGTGGTTGTCGGGCACGAAGAGGTGGGTGACAGGGCTCTCGGGGCCGGAGAGGAAGGCGAGGGTTCCGACTTCGGCGATGCCGGCGAAGGCGAGGCTCACGGCGCTCTGGGTGTCGATGCCGGCGGGGCCAGGGTCGAGGTGCCAGTCGGCGGGCCAGGGGAGTTCGAGCAGGGGCCGGGCGGCGTGGGTGGGGGCGGGAAGGCCATGTTCGCGGCACCATGCGACGAGGTGCTCGACCGCGGCGGCTTTCGTGGGCACGAGGGCGCTGGTGCCGCCGCGGGCTTCCCAGCGCTTGCGCCAGCGTTCGACCAGGTCTTCTTCGGGCACGGCAAGGCGCGGGTGCGCCGGCGGCATGGGGAATTCGGGGGCGGGCGGGGCGGCGTCGCGGCCGAGGTTGCGGCGAATGGCGCCGAGCACGGTGTCGCGGCGTCGGGCGGCGAGGGCGGGGTCGAGGGGGGCGGATTCGCTCATTCGTCGTGGCCTTTGGCGTGCCAGAGTTCGAGGAAGGTGCGCCCGGCGGGGGCGGGGAGGTCGCGCGCGTCCGTCCAGCCGGAGAGCCCCGGCAGGCGGCGGATGCGTCCTTTGTGGCCTAGGGTGGCGAGGAGCCGCACGGCGAGGCGCTCGAGCCCGTGGTAGAGGGCGGGGCGTTCGGCGACGCGCCGCCACAGGGCCTTGACGCGCTGCTCGGCCGGGGGGTGCAGGCCGTCGCGCTGCTGGGCGTGGCGCACTTCGCGGATGAGATCGGGCAGGGGGATCTTGACCGGGCAGACTTCGCCGCAGCGGCCGTTGAGGGTGCAGGCGTTGGGAAGGTCGTAGGCGGTGTCGAGTCCCACGAAGAGGGGGGTGAGGACCGAGCCCATGGGGCCGGGGTAGACCCAGCCGTAGGCATGCCCGCCGATGGCGCCGTACACAGGGCAGTGGTTCATGCAGGCGCCGCAGCGGATGCAGCGCAGCATCTCGCGCCAAGGGCCGCCAAGCATGCGGCTGCGGCCGTTGTCGACGAGCACGACGTGGTATTCCTGCGGACCGTCGGGATCGCCGGCGCGGCGCGGGCCCATGGAATAGGTGGTGTAGGTTTCGCTGTCCTGGCCGGTGGCGCTGCGCGCGAGCAGGCGCAGGAAGAGGGTGGCGTCTTCGAGCGCGGGGACGACTTTCTCGATGCCGGCGGTGACGATGTGCACGCGGGCGAGCGTCTGGGTGAGGTCGCCATTGCCTTCGTTGGTGACGATGACCGAGGCGCCGGTTTCGGCGATGAGGAAATTCGCGCCGGTGATGCCCACGTCGGCACGGAAGAAGGCGCGCCGCAGCTGCTGGCGCGCTTCGGTGACGAGGCCGGAGACCGTGGGCTCGGGGGTGGTGCCGTGGTGCTCGGCGAAGAGTTCGGCGACTTGCTCTTTGGTCTTGTGTACGGCCGGGGCGATGATGTGCGAGGGCGGTTCCTTGGCCAGCTGCACGATGTATTCGCCCAGATCGGTTTCGATCACTTCGAGCCCGTCGACGGCAAGCGCCTCGTTGAGCCCGATTTCTTCCGAGACCATGGATTTGCCTTTGGCCACGGTCTTGGCGCCGGCGCGGGCGCACAGGGCGCGGATGATGGCGCGGGCGTCTTCGGCGTCGCGTGCCCAGTGGACCTGGCCGCCCACGGCGCGTACCTGCGCTTCGTAGCGTTCGAGCCAGAGGTCGAGCTCGGCGAGGATCTCGTCCTTGCGCTGTCGGGCGGCTTCGCGCAGGGCCTCGAACTCGGGCACTTCGGCGACGGCCTTGGCGCGTTTGCCGATGAATCCGCCGGCGGCGTTGGCGAGGGCGCGCTGCAGCAGTGGGTCGTGCAGGGCGAAGGTGGCGCGGGGGACGAACTCGCGGGTGCGGATCTGCATGGGGTCGCTCCGTTCAGGCCTGGCCGATGCCGGGGCCGTCGGCCAGGCCGGCGAGCACTTCGACCGTGTGATAGACGCGCACCGGGGCGCAGATGCGGGAAAGCCGCCCGGCGAGGTGCAGCAGACAGCCGAGGTCGCCCCCGAGCACGACCTCGGCGCGGGTGGCGAGCAGCCGCTGCACCTTGTTTTCAGCGAGGCGCTCGGAGAGGGCGGGATACTTGACGCTGAAGGTGCCGCCGAAGCCGCAGCAGACTTCGCGTTCTTCGGCTTCGACGAGTCTTAGCCCTTCGACGCGGGCAAGCAATGCCCGGGGCGCCTCGTGGATGCCGAGCTGGCGCAGCCCCGAGCAGCTGTCGTGGTAGGTGACACGATGGGGGAAGCGGCTGCGGATGTGCTCGGGGCCGACTCGTTCGTGGAGAAACGTGAGGAGTTCCCAGGATTTGTCGGCGAGCGCCTGGGCACGGCCAGCCCAGAGGGGGTCGTCGCGCAGCAGGCGGGGGTAGTCGTGCTTGAGGGTGGCCAGGCATGAGCCGGAGGGGGCCACGAGGGCATCGAAGGCTTCGAACTGGGCGATGGTGCGGCGGGCGAGCGCGCGGGCGGCGTCTTCGTCGCCGCCGTTGTAGGCGGGCTGACCGCAGCAGGTCTGCTCGCGCGGAACTTCGACGCGCCAGCCGGCGTCTTCGAGGAGCCGCGCCGCGGCAAAGCCGATGTTGGGCCGCATCGCGTTCATGAGGCAGGTGGCGAACAGGCCGACGGTGCCGGTGCGATCGGGGGGCATGGGATTCGCTCCAGAAGCGTTCTTTGCGTAGGATAATGAGAATCGATGAGCCCGGCAAGGCGGGCGAAGGGCGAGAGACGATGCAGCAGACGGAAGACAGGGGGGAGGATACGATCATCGCGCCGGCGAGCGGCCGGGCGCCGGTGCCGTTCTTCCCGATGACGCGCGCGGAAATGGCGCGGCTGGGGTGGGAGGCGTGCGACGTGATCCTGGTGACGGGGGACGCGTACATCGACCATCCGAGTTTCGGCATGGCGCTGCTCGCGCGTTTCCTGGAAGCGCACGGCTATCGCGTGGGCATCCTCAGCCAGCCGGATTGGCACAGCGCCGAGCCGTTCAAGGCCTTGGGGCGCCCGCGGCTGTATTTCGGCATCACCGCCGGCAACATGGATTCCATGGTCAACCGCTATACCTCCGAGCGGCGCATCCGTTCGGACGACGCTTATACGCCGGGCGGAGTGGCGGGCAAGCGCCCGGACCGGGCGGTGATCGTCTATGCGCAGCGGGTGCGCGAGGCCTTTCCTGGCGTGCCGGTGGTGCTGGGGGGAATCGAGGCGAGCCTGCGGCGGCTGGCGCACTACGATTACTGGTCGGAGAAAGTGCGCCGCTCGGTGCTGCTCGACGCGAAGGCCGATATTTTGCTCTACGGCAACGCGGAGCGGGCTCTGCTCGCGCTCACGCGCCGGCTGGATGAGGGCGAGCCCATCGGTTCGATCCGCGATCTGCGCGGCACGGTGTTCGCGGTACCGCCGGGCTGGAAACCGCAGGCGGACTGGCGCGAGATCGACGCAAGCGAGATCGAGGCGCCCGGACGTTCCATGCCTCCGCCCGATCCCTACGCCGTGCGTCCCATGCCCTCCGCGCCGCAGCCCGCCGAGGGTCGAGAGCACGTGGGCGCCAAGCGCGACCGCAGCCGCGAGGTGGTGCGCCTGCCTTCGTTCGAGGCGGTGCGCGACGATCCCCTGCACTATGCGCATGCCTCGCGCGTGATGCATCTGGAATCGAACCCGGGCAACGCCCGTGCCCTGGTGCAGCGCCACGGCGAAGGGCCGGGGGCGCGCGAGGTGTGGGTCAATCCCCCGCCGCTGCCGCTGTCTACCGCCGAGATGGATTTCATCTACGGCTTGCCCTACGCGCGTCGTCCCCATCCGAGCTATGGGCAGGCGCACATTCCGGCCTGGGAGATGATCAAGTTCTCGGTGAGCATCATGCGCGGCTGTTTCGGCGGCTGCACGTTCTGCTCCATCACCGAGCACGAGGGGCGCATCATCCAGAGCCGTTCGGAAGACTCCATCCTGCGCGAGATCGAGGCGATCCGCGACCGCACGCCGGGCTTTGCCGGGCACGTGACCGACCTGGGCGGACCGACGGCGAACATGTACCGGATGCGCTGCAAGGATCCGGCGATCGAGCGCCATTGCCGGCGCCTGTCCTGCGTCTATCCCGGCATTTGCCCGAACCTGGATACCGACCATGCGCCGCTCATCCGGCTCTATCGCCGTGCGCGGCAGGTGCCGGGGGTGAAGCGCATCACCATCGGTTCGGGCGTGCGCTACGATCTGGCGGTGCGCTCGCCCGAGTATGTGCGCGAGCTCGTCACCCATCACGTGAGCGGGCGGCTGAAGATCGCGCCGGAGCACACCGAGCCGGGGCCGCTCTCCAAGATGATGAAACCGGGGGTGGAGACCTTCGAGCAGTTCCGCGCCCTCTTCGAACGCTTCTCGCGCGAGGCGGGCAAGAACCAGCAGCTGATCCCGTACTTCATCGCCGCGCATCCGGGCACTTCCGACGAGGACATGGTGGCGCTAGCGCTGTGGCTGAAGAAGAACGGCTTTCGGCCCGACCAGGTGCAGACCTTTTTACCCACGCCGATGGCGCTCGCCACGGCGATGTACCACAGCGGGCGCAATCCGCTGCGGCCGCTCGCGCGCGGCGAGACGGTGGAGGTGGTGCGCGAGGGGCGGCGTCGGCGGCTGCACAAGGCGCTGCTGCGCTGGCACGATCCGGCCAACTGGCCGCTCATCCGCGAGGCGCTGCTGAAGATGGGGCGGCGCGATCTCATCGGCAATCGACCGGACCAGCTGGTGCCGTGGCAGGATGCGCCTTCGGCGCCGCAAGCCGCTGGACGGCGTGGCAGCCGGGGGCGGCGATGAACCCGGCCGTGCGCGAGGGGATGCGGGAGGGGGTTCGCCGCATCTTCACCGTGTCGCTGGGGCTCATCCCCTGGGCAATCGCCACGGGTCTGGCGATGCGCGCGAGCGGCCTCTCGGTGGGGGAGTCTCTGGCGATGAATCTCTTCGTCTACGCGGCGACGGCGCAGTTGGGCACCTTGCCGCTGCTCATGGGCGGGGCGCCGCTGTGGCTGATCCTGCTCACCGCGACGGTGCTCAACCTGCGCTTCGTGATCTACAGTGCGGCGGTGTCGCCCGCGTTCCACGATCAGCCATGGGCGCGTCGGGTGGCGGCGAGCTACGGTCTGGTCGATGCGGTGTTCATCGTGTTGGGGCCGCCGCTGCTCGAGGAACGCGACCCGCAGCGGCGCTGGGGGATGTTCGCCGGTGCGGCGCTGTGGTGCTGGGTGTCGTGGCAGGCGGCGACGGCCTTGGGGATTTTTGGCGCGGGGTGGGTGCCGGCGGATTGGTCCTTGGGGTTCATGGGGACGATCGCCCTGCTGGTGTTGTTGGTGCCGTTGTGCCGCGACCGGGCGATGCTGGCCACGGCGTTCGCGGCGGGGATTGCGGCGCTCGTGCTGCGTAACCTGCCGCTGCGTACGGGGGTGATCGCCGCAGTGGCCGTGGGGTTGGCGGTGGGGGTGCTGTTCGACCGGATGGCGGCCTTGCGCCGGCGGAGAGGATGATGGAAGGGTTGGGTCTGTACGGCGTCTTCGCCGTGATGTTTTTCGCCACCTGGCTCACCCGCGGGGCGTTCCTGCTCGCGGGTGAGCGGGTGCGTCTGCCGGCGGGCTTGCAGCGGTTCCTGCGCTTCGCGCCGGCGGCAGCGCTGGGCGCCTTGATCGCGCCGGAGCTGGTCGGCGGCACGGGGCAGCCGCTGGACTTTCTCTCGCCGCGCTTGGCCGCGGCGGTGGCGGTGGTGCTCGTCGCGCTGCGCTGGCGCAATCCGTGGCTCCCTTTCCTTGTGGGGATGGGGGTGTTGCTCGCCCTGCAGCGCCTGGGGGGATAGGATGCCTGAGCTGCCCGAAGTGGAGGCGGTGCGCCGGGGACTGGATGCGCGCATCGCCGGACGGTGCCTGATGGAAGTGCAGGTGCGCGAGCCGCGCCTGCGGCGGCCGGTGCCCCCGCTCGAGCCTTGGATCGGGCGGCGGCTGCTGCGGGTGGAGCGGCGCGGCAAGTACCTGCTGTGGCGTTTCGCGGAAGGTACGCTGCTCGTACATCTGGGCATGAGCGGGCGGCTCGGCTTCGTTGCGCCGGACGTGCCGCCGGGGCGGCACGATCACGTGGATTTCCTCTTCGAAGGGAGTCTGCTGCGCTATACCGATCCGCGGCGTTTCGGCCTCATCCTGCCGCTGGATGCGGCCGCCGAGCGGGCGCTGGAGGTGCGCCTGGGGCTGGAGCCGTGGGACGCGCGGCTCACGCCAGCCTTTGCGCGTTCCCGGGTGCAGGGGCGGCGGCGGGCGATCAAGGAAGTGCTGCTTTCCGGCGACGTGGTGGCGGGCGCCGGCAACATCTACGCCTGCGAGGCGCTCTTTCTCGCCGGTATCCATCCGGGCCGGCCGACGGGAACGCTCGACGAAGACGATTGGGCGCGGCTGCTCGCGGCGCTGCGGGCGCTCTTCGAGGCGGCGATCGCCGCCGGCGGCACGACCCTGCGCGATCACCGCACGGTGGAAGGAAAGGGGGGTGAATACCGCGACCGGCTCGCGGTGTATGGACGCGAAGGCGAACCCTGTCCGCGTTGCGCTGCGCCGGTGCGGCGGGTGCTCCAAGGGGGGCGAAGCACGTTCTTTTGCCCGGTTTGCCAATCTCCGGGGCGAGCGGCATGGTAAGCTTATGCGATGTTCCCATGCGCGGGGATTGGCGGTGAGTCTCGAACGGTATTTCACGGCTTATGACGAATGGCGCCACGGGGCGCTCGATGCGCTGGAGTCGCTCGCCCGCACGCTGGAATCCCTGGGCGTGGCGAACGAGGTGTTCAGGAGCCGGCTCGATGCCGCCCGCGAGCGGCTGCGCGAGGAGTGCCTGCGTCTGGCCTTCGTGGCGGAGTTTTCGCGCGGCAAGTCAGAGCTCATCAACGCGCTCGTCTTCTCTTCGCTCGGTGCGCGGGCGCTGCCTTCGCGTAGCGGACGCACCACCATGTGCCCTACCGAGATCGAATGGTTCGAGGGGGCGCGCCCGGAGGTGCTGTTGCTGCCGATCGACACGCGCCGCGAGATCGTCTCGTTGCACGAGGCGCGGCGTCGGCGCGAGTGCTGGAGCGTGCAGTCCTACAACCCGGAGAATCTGGCCTCGGTGCAGCAGGCGCTTGAGCGCGTGGGCGAAACCCGGCGTATTCCCGTCGACGAGGCCGAGTCCCTGGGCTTTCACATCGACCCGAGCGGGGAAGAGGGGCTGGTGCCCGGTGAAGGCGGCCTCGTGGAAGTGCCCGCCTGGCGCCATGCCATCGTGCGCTATCCGCACCCGCTGCTCGCCCGCGGGCTGGTGATTCTCGACACGCCGGGGCTCAACGCCATCGGCGCCGAGACGGAGCTCACCCTCTCGCTGCTGCCGCAGGCCCACGCCGTGGTCTTCGTGCTGGCTGCCGACACGGGCGTCACCCAGAGCGACATGAAGATCTGGCGCCATTACGTGCTCGAGTCGCGCGTCGATCCCGACGAGGGTTGCCTCGTCGCGCTCAACAAGATCGACTCGCTGTGGGACGGCATCCGCACCGAAGCCGAGATCGAGCGCGAGATCGCCGCCCAGGTCCAGTCCGTGGCCCGCATGCTGGAGGTGCGCCCGGAGCACGTCTTCCCGCTGTCGGCGCAGAAGGCGCTGGCTGCGCGCATCCATGGGGACGAGGCGCTCTTGCGCCGCAGCCGCATCGAGCCTTTCGAACAGGCCTTGTCGCAGGATCTGCTCGGCAAGCGACAGGCGCTCACGCGCGAGGCGGTGGCGGCTGCCTTTCGCGAGATCGGCGCGCTGGCGGCGGGGATGGTGCGTGAGCGTCTGTCGGCGGTGGCGGCGCAAGAATCCGAGCTGGCCGCCCTGCGGGGCCAGAACCGCAGCCGCGTGGCCTATCTGCTGCGCAAGGCCCAGGCGGAGAAGGAAGAGTTCGACGCAGCCCTGCGCCGCTATCAGGCTACCCGGGCCGTCTACGCCAAACAGTGCCGGGAGCTGCTCGACGCGGTGGCGGTGTCGCGGTTCCGCTTCGAGCTCACCGACGTGCGCCATCAGATGGAAATGGCGGCCTTTTCCTCGGATCTCAAGGAACGCATCGAGCAGTTCTTCGAGCGGGTGTTTGCGCTCGTCGACCGGGCGCAGGCCAAGGCAAAGGAAATCCACGAAATGCTCACGGCCATGATGCGCCAGCTCGAGGTGGAGCACGGCATCGACTGCCGAGCGCCGGCCCCGCTCGATTTCGCCGCCGCGCGTGCTTCGCTCGAGACGGCGCGAACCCTGGCCCTGCGCCAGCTCGCGAGCTGGGGCACCATGCTCGTGCATACCAAGTCGGGTGTCATCGAGCGATTCCTTTCCCTGGTCGCGAGCGAAGTCCAGCATCGCTGGGAGGCGATGCACCGCGAGGCGGCAACCTGGGTGCGGCAGGCGCTGTTGCCGCTCGAGGCGGCCCTGAAAGAGAAGAAGACCGAACTCGAATTGCGCATGAACGGCATCGTGCGGGTGCATCAGGCGGCCGAGTCGCTGGAATCCCAGCTGGCCGAATTGCGTTCGGAGCGAGAGCGGCTCGAGCAGCAGCTGCAGCGGCTCGAGGCCATACAGCAACAGGGGTTGGAGGCCATCGCCCGCCCCTTGCTCGAGCGTGCCGCTTGATCCTGGCCCGGCTTGCGTGTAAATTCCTCGTGAGCTCATCCACGCAGCCAAGGCCATGAACACACGAAAAAAAACAACGCGGGAATGTGAGCGGGTGGTCCAATCGTTGGTCGAAGCCATCCTCGCCGGCCATCATCCCCGGGGAGCCCGCTTGCCTTCGGAGCATACCTTGTGTGCGAAATTCGGGGTGAGTCGAACGGTGGTGCGCGAGGCCATCGCCCATCTGAAGGCCGAAGGGGTGGTCACGGCGCGACAGGGTTCGGGCACGTACGTGATCGATCGTCCCGGCCGCAAGGGGTTCCATCTCAAGAACGTCGAGGAAGTCGACGTGCTCGAAGAGCTGCGCCATATCCTGGAATTGCGCAAGGTCTTCGAAACGGGGGTGGCCGAACTGGCGGCACTGCGGCGCAGTCAGGCTGATCTCCATCATCTCGAAGCCGTAGTGGCTGCCATGGACCGCTGGGCTCAGCAGGCGGCGCACACACCCGCCGATGGAGTAACCGGGGCGCAGTGGGACGACGAATTCCACCTGGCGCTCGCCCGCGCCACGCACAATCCCGAGGTCGAGCGCTTCCAGGAGTATCTGGGCGTGAAAAATGCCGCCGTGCACCGCGTCCTCTGGGGCGAAGAGGGACGCGTGCGCGATTGGCCCGTTCTGGCTAACGCCGAGCACCGCGAGATCCTCGAGGCGGTGCGCGCGGGCGATCCGGCGGCGGCGCGGCGCGCGGCCGAGCGCCACTTGGAGGGAACGGCGGATCGCGTCGCCGATGTGCTGTGCCCGGTGGAGGCCCCCGTCGAAGAACCTTCTGCCCATTTGGAGCGCGTCGATGGCTGAGACCCCGTCCGATCCCCCCGCTCCGACCGTCGGTCGCGAGGCGTTCGTCGCCGAACTGCGCCGACTGCTGCCCGAAGACGCACTGATCCACGACGAGGCCGAACTTCGCGCCTACGAGTGCGACGGCCTTTCGGCCTTCCGCGAACTGCCCTGGGCGGTGGCCCTGCCGCGCAGCGAGGAAGAGGTGGTGGCACTGCTCCAGACCTGTCACCGTCTGCGGGTGCCGGTCGTGCCGCGCGGAGCCGGCACGGGGCTCTCTGGCGGGGCGCTGCCGCACCCGCAGGGGCTGGTGCTGTCGCTCGCGCGCTTGAACCGCATCCTCGCCCTCGACCCCTTCGCACGTACCGCCACGGTGCAGCCGGGAGTGCGTAACCTCGCCATTTCGGAAGCAGCCGCGCCGTACGGGCTCTATTACGCGCCCGATCCGTCCTCGCAGATCGCCTGTACCCTGGGGGGCAACGTGGCCGAGAATTCCGGGGGCGTGCATTGCCTGAAGTACGGCCTCACGGTGCACAACGTGCTGCGCGTGCGCGGCTACACCGCCGCAGGGGAGCCCGTCGTTTTTGGCAGCCTCGCCCCCGATGCGCCGGGCTACGACCTGCTCGCGCTGGCGATCGGCTCGGAGGGAATGCTGGCGGTGGTCACCGAGATCACGGTGAAACTGCTGCCCCGGCCGCAGACGGCGCGCTGCATCCTCGCCGCCTTCGACTCGGTGCGCGCCGCCGGCGAGGCGGTGGCCGCGATCATCGCCGAAGGCATCATCCCCGCGGGGCTGGAGATGATGGACCAGGGGGCGACGATCGCCGCGGAGGATTTCGTCCACGCCGGCTATCCGCTTCAGGCCGCGGCGGTGCTGCTGTGCGAGTCCGACGGCACGCCCGAGGAGGTGGAAGAAGAGATCGCGCGCATGGGAGCGGTGCTCGAGCGCTGCGGCGCCACCGAGTGGCGCGTCTCGCGCGACGAGGAGGAGCGGCTGCGCTTCTGGGCTGGACGCAAGGCGGCGTTTCCGGCCGCCGGGCGCGTCTCGCCCGACTACTACTGCATGGACGGAACGATTCCGCGCAAGGCCCTGGGCGAGATGCTGGAGGCGATCGCCGAGATGGAGCGCGAATACGGGCTGCGCTGCCTCAACGTCTTTCATGCCGGCGACGGCAACCTCCATCCTTTGATTCTCTTCGACGCCAACCGCCCTGGCGAATGGGAGCGGGCCGAAGCGTTCGGGGCCGACATCCTGGAGCTCTCGGTACGGCTCGGGGGTACGGTCACCGGCGAGCACGGTGTGGGCGTGGAAAAGATCAACCAGATGTGTGTGCAGTTTTCTCCCGTGGAGCTCGAAGCCTTCTTCCAGGTGAAGGCGGCTTTCGACCCGGCGGGGATCCTGAACCCCGGCAAGGCGATTCCCTCGCTGCACCGCTGCGCCGAATACGGCCGGATGCGCGTGTCGCGCGGCAAGCTGCCGTTTGCCGAATTGCCGCGCTTTTGAACGGCGTGAGCGAGCGAGCTTGGGTGCAGCTGTTATTGGTTGGCATTCCCGTGCTGGGGCTGATCGGTTCCTTGCTGTGGCTGCGCGACGAGGCGCGGCTTGCCGAGCGACGCCGAAAAAAACGACAGGAGGAGCAATGAACGCGATCGTCGATCGCCTGCGCGAGCAGGTGTTGGAGGCGTGCGGGCGCAGGCGGCTGGAGATCCGCGGCGGGGGCAGCAAATCCTGGTACGGCGCGTCGGACCCAGAAGCCGAGCCGCTGGAAGTGGGTATGCTCTCCGGCATCATCCGCTACGAGCCCTCGGAATTGGTGCTCACCGCCTATGGCGGCACGCCGCTCGCGGAAGTGGAGGCGCTGCTCGCGCAGCACCGGCAATGGTTGCCTTTCTCGCCGCCGCACTTCGCCGACTCGGCCACGATCGGCGGGGCGGTGGCCTCCGGCCTCTCCGGCCCGACCCGCTGGGGGCACGGGGCGCTGCGCGACTACGTGCTGGGGGTTCGGGTGCTCGATGGTCAGGGACGGGTGCTGCGCTTCGGCGGCGAGGTGATGAAGAACGTCGCCGGCTATGACGTCTCCCGGCTCTTTGCCGGCTCGCTCGGCACGCTAGGGGTGATTCTGGAGGTGTCGCTGAAAGTGCTGCCGCTGCCTCCGGCTACCCGTACCCTGCGCTTTGCCTGCAGCCAGGACGAGGCGATCGAGCGCTTCAACCGTTTGGCGGGGCAGCCGCTGCCGCTGTCGGCGGGCGTGTGGTGGCAGGGGGAATCGACCCTGCGCCTTGCCGGCGCCCGGGCGGCGGTGGAAGCGGCCGCGACGCGCCTGGGCGGCGAGGTGCTGCCCGAGGAGGCGGCTCGCGTTTTCTGGGAGGACGTGCGCGAGCAGCGGCTGCCCGCCTGGAAGCTGCAGGAGGGCGAGGTGCTGTGGCGCCTGGCGCTGCCGCCGACCACGCCCGCCTGGGCGGATGCGGAGGATGCGCTCGTCGAATGGGGCGGCGGGTTGCGCTGGCTACGCCGGCCGGCGGCCGACGATTCCTGGTTCGAGCGCGCCCGCGCCGTGGGCGGACATGCCATGCGCTGGCGCGGTGCCCGGACCGGTGGGCGCGTGTTCGCGCCGCGTGGCGCCGCCGAGCGCGCCATCGAAGCGCGGCTCAAGGCTGCATTCGACCCCGACGGCGTGTTCGCGCGCCGCTTGCCCTTGGAGTGAGCGATGCAGACGAATCTGGCCGATTTCATCCGTGACACCCCCGCCGGCCGGGTGGCCGACGCCATCCTGCGCAAGTGCGTGCACTGCGGCTTCTGCACCGCCACCTGCCCTACCTACCAGCTGCTCGGCGACGAACTCGACGGGCCGCGCGGGCGTATCTACCAGATCAAGGAGGTGCTCGAAGGGGTGCCGCCTACGCGCGCCATCCAGCAGCACCTCGACCGCTGCCTCACCTGCCGCGCCTGCGAGACGACCTGTCCCTCGGGCGTGGAGTACGCCCATCTGCTCGACATCGGCCGGCACGAAGTCGATGCGCGCGTGCCACGGCCGCTCGCCGAGCGGGCCAAGCGCTGGGCGCTCGCGCGCGTGCTGCCCGAGCGAAAACGCTTCGCCGCGGCGCTGCGGCTCGCCCGTATGGGCAAGGGGGTGCTGCCAGATTCCCTGGCCGGGAAGATTCCGGCCCCTCAGGAAGCCGGGCCCCGGCCGGCGGCACAGCACGCGCGCCGCTGGTGGCGGCTGGAAGGCTGCGTTCAGCCCGAGCTCAAGCCGGCGATCGACGCGGCGGCCGAGCGCGTGTTCGACCGCCTGGGCATCTCGCTCGAGGCGGCGCCGGGGGCGGGCTGCTGCGGGGCGATCGAATGGCACCTCGACGAGCAGGAGCGGGCGCGCGCGCGGGCGCGGCGCAACATCGACGCCTGGTGGCCGGCGATCGAGGCGGGCGAAGTCGAGGGCATCCTCATCACCGCTTCCGGCTGTGCGGCGCAGGTGCGCGACTACGGCTTCTGGCTCGCCGAGGATCCGGTCTATGCCGACAGGGCGGCGCAGGTGGCGCAGCGGGCGCGCGACGTGAGCGAAGTGCTCGCCGCCGAATCCGCTTCGCTCGAGGCGCTCCTGCTGGCACAGCCGACCCCGCGCGGCGCCGTGGCCTTTCACGCCCCCTGTTCGCTGCAGCACGGCCTGAAAGTGCGCGGGGTGGTGGAACGGCTGCTCGCGCGCGCGGGCTACACGCTCGTTCCGGTGCGCGATGCGCACCTGTGCTGCGGCTCGGCCGGAACCTACTCCCTGCTGCAGGCGGAATTGGCCGAGGCGCTCAAGCGCAACAAGCTCGCCGCGCTCACCGAGCACGCCCCGGCCCGGATCGCCTCGGCCAACATCGGCTGCATCACCCACCTGGAACAGGGCGCGAACGTGCCGGTGCAGCACTGGATCGAACTCCTCGACGAGGCGCTGAGGACATGAACCTCCTCCATTTCACCAAGATGCACGGTCTGGGCAACGATTTCGTCGTCATCGACGCGATCCGCCAGCGCTTCACCCCTTCGCCTGAACTGGTGCGCTGGCTCGCCGACCGGCATTTCGGCATCGGCTGCGACCAGCTCCTGCTGGTGGAGCCGCCTACCCGTCCCGACGCCGATTTCCGCTACCGCATCTTCAACGCCGACGGCGGCGAGGTGGCGCAGTGCGGCAACGGCGCGCGCTGCTTTGCCCGTTTCGTGGTGGAGAAAGGGCTCACCAGCAAGCGGCGCCTGCGCGTGGAGACGGCGAGCGGCGTGATCGAACCCGAGCTGCGCGAAGCAGATGAGGTGGCCGTCGACATGGGGGTGCCGGTACTCGAGCCCGCACGCATCCCCTTCGTGAGCGACACGGACGCGGTGGTGCAGACGCTCGAAGTCGATGGCGCGCGGGTGGAACTCACGGCGGTCTCCATGGGCAATCCCCACGCGGTGCTGGTGGTGGAGGACGTCGATCGGGCGCCGGTGGCCGAGCTCGGCGCGCAGATCGAGCGCCATCCCCGTTTTCCCGAGCGCGTCAACGTCGGCTTCATGCAGGTGCTCGCGCCCGATGCGATCCGGCTGCGGGTGTTCGAGCGCGGGGCGGGCGAGACGCTTGCCTGCGGCACGGGCGCCTGCGCCGCGGTGGTGGCCGGCACCCTGCGCGGGCTGCTGCGCCCGCCGGTGACGGTGCACACGCGCGGCGGGCGGCTGCGCATCGAGTGGGCCGGTCCCGGCCAGCCCGTGATCATGATCGGGCCGGCGCGCACGGTGTTCGAAGGCGTGATCGATCTCGACCAGCCCCGGGAGCTGCCGCGATGAGCTGCTCGCACGACGACGTATGCCGTTATCTGCAGGAGCATCCGGATTTCTTCCTGCGCGAGCCAGCGCTGGTGGTCTCACTGGCCCTGCCCTCCGAGGGGCCGGGGGGGACGGTGTCGCTCGCGCAGCATCAGGCGAGCCTGCTGCGCGGTCAGCTCCAGGCGCTGGAAGAGAAATTCGCCCAGCTCCTGCAGATCGGGCGGCAGAACGACCAGCTCGCCGAGAAACTGCATCGCCTCGCGCTCGCGCTCATCGGGGCGGAGACGCGGCCGCAGGTGCGCCACATCCTCACGCGCGCGCTCAGCGAAGAATTCGCCGTGCCGACGGTGCGCCTGGGGCTGCCCGGTTGGCTCGCGGCGGAATTGCCCGAGGCGCTGGCCGAATTCGCCCGCACGCTCGCCGAGGTGCACGTGGGCTCGCCGCCGCATCCGGCGCTTGCCGCCTGGCTCGGTACCGACGTCGCCTCCTGCGCCGTGTTGCCGCTACCGGTGCCCGAGGAGGGCGTGGGGTTGCTGGCGCTCGGCAGTCCCGAGCCGCAGCGCTTCTACCCGGCGATGGGAACCGTCTTTCTGCGGCGTATCGGCGAGCTCGCGGCAGCGGCGCTCGCCCGCTGCCGCGAGGCGGCGTGAGCCTCATGGACGAAGCCAAGCTGCCCGACGCGATCGAGCGCTACCTCGTCGCGCTCGAGGCCGAGCGCCGCAGCGCCACGGCGACCGTGCGTGCCTACCGGCTGGAACTCGCGGCCCTGGCCGAGGCCACGGGCGGCGAGCCGCTGCGCGCCGATGCGGCTGCCTTACGCGCGGCGCTCGCCCGGGCGCACGGGCAGGGTCTGGCGCCGCGTTCGCTCGCGCGCCGCCTGTCGTGCTGGCGCGGGTTCTACCGCTGGGCGCTGCGCCAGGGTTGGGTGGCGGCCAACCCCGCCGACGGGCTGCGCGCGCCGCGTGCGCCGCGCCTTTTGCCCAAGGCGCTGGGGGTGGACGAGACGCAGCGCGTGCTCGACGCCGCGCCCGAGGCGGGGCTGGAGGTGCGCGACCGCGCCATGGCCGAACTCCTCTACGCCACGGGGCTGCGGGTGGCCGAGCTCGTCTCGCTCGACCTCGATCCCGCCTGCCTCGATCTCGACCAGGGTTGGGTGAGCGTGACCGGAAAACGCGGCAAACGCCGCACCGTGCCGCTGGGGCGCACGGCCATCGCGGCGCTGCACCAGTGGCTCGCGCTGCGCGCCGAGCTCGTGGCGCCGGGCGAGAAGGCGCTCTTCGTGAGCCGCGAGGGCACGCGCCTCTCCCCTCAGGGGGTGGGAAGCCGCCTGGTGCGCTGGGGGCGCAAGCATGGCGTGGAAGGGAGCCTCCATCCGCACCGGCTGCGCCACAGCTTCGCCAGTCACCTGCTGCAATCCTCGGGCGACCTGCGGGCGGTACAGGAACTCCTGGGACACGCCTCGATCGCCAGCACCCAGGTCTATACCCGGCTCGATTTCCAGCATCTGGCACGCATCTACGACGCGGCCCATCCGCGGGCCAAACGCAAATAGAACGGAATGTCTTCATGGTGACCTTGATCCTCAAACCGGGGCGGGAGCGCTCGCTCATGCGGCGTCACCCCTGGATTTTCGACACCAGCGTCGAGCGCATCGACGGGCCGGTGAGAAACGGCGACACCGTGCTCGTGGCGCGCCACGACGGCACGCCGCTCGCGCGCGCCGGGGTGTCGCTCGCTTCGCGCATCCGCGCGAGGGTGTGGCACTTCACGCCGGATTCGCCCGTCGATCACGCCTTCTTCCGGCGGCGCATCGCCCAGGCGATCGCCCGGCGTCTGGCGCATCCCCTCTTGCGCGGGCAGCAGGGTCTGAGGCTGGTGCACGGCGAGGCCGACGGCCTGCCCGGCGTGATCCTCGATCGCTTCGGCGCGGTGGCGGTGTTGCAGATGACCTTTGCCGGGGCCGAGCGCTGGCGCGAGGCCATCGTCGATGCCATCCGGCGCGCCTTGCCGGAGCTGGAGGCGCTCTACGAGCGGTCGGATTCCGGCGCGCGCCGGCTCGAAGGGCTGGAACCGCGCACGGGGCTCGTTTTTGGAACCTTGCCCGAGACGGTGGTGATCGAGGAGTACGGCGTGCGTCTGCTCGTCGACGTGGTGCAGGGGCACAAGACCGGCTTTTATCTCGATCAGCGCGAGAACCGGCGGCTCGCCGGGCAGCTCGCCGAGGGGGCGCGGGTGCTCAATGCGTTTTGCTACAGCGGCGGGTTTTCGCTGCACGCGCTCGCGGGCGGCGCGCGCGAGGTCTGCTCGATCGATTCGAGCGGTCCGGCGCTGGAACTCGCGCGGCGCAACCTCGCCCTCGATGCCGAATTGCCGGCGGATCGGGCGCGCTGGTTCGAGGCCGACGTCTTCACTCTGCTGCGCGAGTGGGAGCGCGACGGCGAGCGCTTCGACCTCGTCATCCTCGATCCGCCCAAGTTCGCTCCCTCGGCGGCTCACGTGCCCCAGGCGCGGCGGGCGTATCGCGACGTCAACCTGCACGGCATGCGCCTGGTCGCCCCCGGCGGGCTTTTGATGACGTTTTCCTGCTCCGGCGGCATCGGCACGGAGGAATTCCGCGAGATCGTGGCCGAGTGCGCCGCCAAGAACGGGCGCGACGCGCAGGTGCTCGCCCGCCTGCAGGCCGGACCGGATCATCCGGTGGGTCTGGCGGTGCCCGAGAGCGAATATCTCAAAGGGCTGCTCGTGCGGCTGGAATGAATCCGATCAGGGCGAGGCGGAAGATTTTTCGCTCGATCAACCCCTTGCATTCGTTTCGTGGTACCATCCCGCGCTCTTTCGGCGACCTCGGCGTCGAGGTCGGGTCCTTTCGTCCATGGAGGGTTCGATCATGTCGGAGATGGGTTCTGGGGTCCGTCTGCAGCCGGCGGCGTTGCAATTTCCGGTGTCGTGGTATTTCGACGAGGCGCTGTTTCGCCGCGAGCTGGAGGTTTTTTTCCGTCAGGGGCCGGGCTATGTCGGGCACGAGGCCATGGTGCCGGAACTCGGTTCCTACCGCTCGCTCGAGTGGCTCGACCACGCCAAGGCGCTGGTGCGCGATGCCCAGGGGCCGGCGCTGCTGTCCAACGTCTGCCGCCATCGGCAGGCCATCATGCTGCAGGGGGAAGGGAAGACCGAGCACGTCGTCTGCCCTCTGCACCGCTGGACCTATGATCTGACAGGCAGGCTCGTGGGCGCGCCGCATTTTTCCGAGACGCCCTGCCTGAACCTGCAGCGCGAGGCGCTGGAATCGTGGAACGGGCTCCTCTTCCGCGGGCCGCGCTCGGCGGCGGCCGATCTCGCTGGCATGGAGCTTGCCCGCTGGTTCGACTTCTCCGGCTACAAGCTCGACCGGGTCGTGCGCCACGACTGCCACTACAACTGGAAGACTTTCGTCGAGGTGTATCTCGAGGATTACCACGTCGTGCCCTTCCATCCGGGGCTGGGCAATTTCGTCGATTGCAGCGCCCTCGAGTGGCAGTTCGGCGAATGGTACTCCGTACAGCGCGTGGGCATTACGGCGCTCGACAAGCCGGGCACGCCGGTCTATGCGCGCTGGCACAAGGCGGTACTCGATTATCATCAAGGGAAACTCCCCGAGCACGGCGCGATCTGGATGCTGTACTACCCCAACGTTATGGTGGAGTGGTATCCCAATACCCTGGTGGTGAGCACCCTGTGGCCGGTTTCGGTGAGCGAGACGATCAACGTGGTGGAATTCTATTATCCCGAAGAGATCGTCGAGTTCGAGCGAGAGTACGTCGAAGCGCAGCAGGCGGCTTATATGGAAACGGCGGTCGAGGACGATGAAATCGCCGAGCGCATGGACCGCGGCCGCAAGGCGCTCCTGGCCGAGGGCAGGGACGAGGTCGGGCCCTATCAGGAGCCGTTCGAAGTGGGGATGCCGCATTTCCACGCGTTCTACCGCCGGATGATGGGGCTGGAAGGCGGCTGCTGAAGTAGCCGCTTGTCCCGTGTTCCTCGAGGCGCCTGCGGGCGCCTTTTTCATCGGCTCGCCGCAGGCGGATCGGCATCGGCCGGCCACAGCAGCCACAGGGCGACTTCGTCGCGCCTGCGCCCGGCCCGCTCGCCCGCTTCCTTGCCGCTGCCTTCATAGACGTCGACGCGCAGCGGCCCCTGGATGGCCCCACCCGTATCCTGCGCCAGCATCAGCCGGGCGAACGGTTGCGTGCCCGAGACCACGGCGTAGAGCGGCGCGCCCAGCGGCAGATGGGCCGGATCGACCGCGAGGCTGCGCTGCGGCGTGAGCGGCACGCCCAGGGTGCCGAGGGGACCGGGGCCGTCGGCGGGCAATTCACGGAAGAAGACATAGGCCGGGTTGGCGTCGAGCACTTCCCGACGCCGTTCGGGGTGGCGTTCGAGCCAGCGCCGGATTCCCTGTGCCGAGGCTTCCTGCAAGGTGAGCTCGCCGGAGTCGATGAGCAGGCGCCCGATGGAGCGGTACGGGTGGCCGTTGTGATCGGCGTAGCCGATGCGCAAGGTGGCGCCATCGGGCAGACGCAGCAGGCCGGAGCCCTGGATCTGCAGGAAGAAGAAATCGAGCTCGTCGGCCGCCCAGAAGAGCACCGGCGCAGGGAGCCGCTCGCCCAGGGCGCGGATCTCGGCGCGGCTGTGATAGGGCACGAGCCGATGGCCCTCCAGCCGGCCCTTGAGGCGCAGATTCTTCGTCGCCGGCGCGACCTCGCCCAGATCCACGGTGACGAGGTCGGCGGGCGGTCCGAGGATGGGGGTGCGGTGGCGGGCATCCGGCGTACGGCTCGCGGCGATCAGCGGTTCGTAATAACCGGTGGCGAGCCCCGTGTCGCGGGCGCTGCCGTCGGGCTGCACCGCGACGAGCCGCCAGGGCCGCAGGCGTTGCTCCAGAAAATGGCGCAGTACCGCGTCCTCGCGCGGCTGCTCGCGCGCCTCGCGGCACAGCGTTTGCCACGCGGGATCGAGCGTTTCGAGCCACGGGCAGCCCGCCAAGAAAGCATCCCACGCCTGCGAAGGGCGATCGGCGCGCCAGCCGGGAAGCGCTTCCCATGAGGCGGGTTCGGCGCGCAAAGCAGGCGTGGCTTGCGGCGTGCGCGGAGGTTCGGTGGGCGGGCAGACGCAGAGCGGCGTTTGCGGCACCTCGCCGCGGCAGGCAGCGAGGGCGAGGAGGAACACGGCAAGCAGCGTGCGGCGCGGCGAAATGAAACGTCTCATGAGTGGTCGAGGGCGATGGAATCCGGCCCCAAGTATATCCGCCAAGAGCATAATGGCACGGGGGACGATCGCGCAGGGAGGGGGCGATGCGGCAGGGGCGGAAACGAATGGCATGGTGGGCGGGTCTGGGTCTGGTGTGGACGCTGACAGCGGCAGGGGAGCCGTCGGTGGTGAGCGGCGGCGAGGCGGCTTGGCCGGAGTTTGGGCAGGAGCGAAGCGCCGGGGCCGAGCGCGTCGATTTTTCTCGTTTACCCCTCGAACGGGCGATCGCCATGGTCCATGGCGCAGGGGCGCGGAAGATCGTTTCGTTCGAAGATCCGAATTGCGCATACTGCAAGAAACTGATGCGCGAACTCGAGGCAGTCGACGACGTGACCGTCTATGTCTTCCTCTATCCCATTCTGGAGGGGGATTCGTGGGAAAAATCTCGGCAGATCTGGTGCGCTCCGGATCGGGCGCGGGCATGGCGGGCGTGGATGCTCGAAGGGAAAGAGCCGGCATCGGCGTCGCCGGGCTGTGACGCGAGCGCGCTCGAACACAACCTTGCGCTGGGCCGGCGGTTGGGAATCTCGGTGGTGCCGACGATCGTTCTGCCGTCGGGAAGGCGCATTCCTGGGCTGATCCGCGCGCCCGACCTCATGGATTTCTTGTCCCGGGAACGGTGAGGGTACCGCGAGCAGACGGCTGCACGGCCGGATGGCGGCCTCGCCCCGTGCCCGGATGCTCACCGAGTGGGTATCCTTTTGAGCGAGCGGGCAGAGATTGACAACTGTATCGATACGAGATACAGTTTCGCCCCTGCCGAGGGGAGATTCCATGGATGAGAGTCAGTTCGCTCACAAGGGCCTGTATTGGTTCTACGCGAGTGGTTCCCTCAAGGGGATACAGCCGGGTCACGAAGCAAAATTGCGGCGCATCTTGTCAGCGCTCGATGCGGCTCATGAGCCACGGGATTTGGCATTGCCCGGCTTCAAGCTCCATCGTTTGCAGGGAGACATGGTGGGCTTTTGGGCAATGACCGTCAATAAGAACTGGAGGGTCATTTTTCGCTTCAAAGATGGAAACATATGTGACATAAATTATATCGATTATAATTAAAGCCGTGTTTAAATGTAAATATCATATGGAAAAATGCCATGTACAATCCATCGCATCCGGGAGAAATCTTGAGGGAAGAAGTGATCGACGCTTTGGGCTTGTCGGTGACGGAGGCGGCTCGGCGGTTAGGGATGTCGCGGGTAGCGTTATCGCGCGTGCTCAACGGAAAAGCGGGCATCAGTCCTGATTTGGCGATACGGCTGGAACGGGCGGGGGTCGCAACGGCGCGGGCCTGGCTGCAGATGCAGGCGAATTACGATTTATGGCAAGCCATGCAGCATGAGCAACCCCCTGTGCGTCCGCTGGCCGAACATGTACCTGCGTGAGTGATCGGAGTGCCCTCGAACCCAACCTTGCGCTGGGCTGGCGCTGGGAGATCCCGTGGGTGCCGACGATCGTCCTGCCTTTGGGCAGGCGCGTTTCCGGGCAGGACGCAGGTATACTCATCCTCCTCATGGGCGAGGGGTGCGATGCCCGGTTCGGACGGAGAGACGATGGAAGCGAAGGACGTGCAGGGGTTGGTCGTTGCACTCGAGCGCCTGGCTGCGGCGCTGGAGGCACTGGGGGCGAAGCAGGGGGCGGGGGTGCGCTGGCCGGATGAGGAAGGCTTGGCCTACTGGTACCGGCGCGTGGGCGGTCGCGGCGTGCTGCAACCCGTGCGCCGGCCGCATCGCCTGCGGCTCGACGATCTCAAGGACATCGAGCCGCAGAAGGCGCGCGTGGTGCGCAACACCGAGCAGTTCCTGGCCGGGCGTCCGGCGAACAACGTGCTGCTCACGGGCGCGCGCGGCACGGGGAAGTCTTCCCTGGTCAAGGCGCTGCTCACCGAGTACGCCGATCGGGGGCTGCGGCTGGTGGAAATGGAGAAGGCCGATCTGGTCGATCTGCCCGACGTACTTGCCTGCCTCGAGACTCGGCCCGAGCGTTTCATCGTCTTCGTCGATGATCTCTCGTTCGAGGAAGGGGAGCCGGCCTACAAGATGCTCAAGAGCGTGCTCGACGGTTCGGTGTGGGCCCAGCCGGACAACGTGCTCCTCTACGCGACCTCCAACCGGCGCCATCTCATGCCGGAATTCTTCCATGAGAACGAGGGCGCACGCCACGTCGGCGAGGAGGTGCATCCGGCCGAAGCGGTGGAAGAGAAGATCTCGCTCTCCGAGCGTTTCGGACTGTGGGTGTCGTTCTACCCCTTTTCGCAGGAGGAATATCTCACCATCGTCGCGCATTGGCTGCGTTCGTTCGGTGCCGGCGAGGTCGAGATCGAGGCGGCGCGCCCCGAGGCGCTGCAATGGGCGATCGAGCGCGGCTCGCGCTCCGGCCGGGTGGCCTGGCAGTTCGCGCGCGACTGGGCAGGGCGGCACGGCCTGCTGCGGCAGGACGCGTGAGCATGAAGCGCGTGGATGTGGCCGCGGCGGTGTTGCGCCGCAGCGACGGCTCGGTCCTGCTGGGGCAGCGCGCCGAGGGGACGTTCTATCCCGGCTACTGGGAATTTCCCGGCGGCAAGGTCGAGCCGGGCGAGACGCCGGCGCAGGCGCTGGTGCGCGAACTGGCCGAAGAGCTGGAGATCGCCGTGGCGCCCGAAGACGTGCTGCCGTGGGTGGTGCGCAAGCATGCCTATGCGCACGCGCACGTGCGGCTGCATTTCTTTCGCATCGGGCGCTGGTCGGGCGAGCCTCGGGCGCGGGTGCACGCGGCGCTCGCCTGGGTGAAGCCGCCGCAGCAGACGGTCGCCCCGATGCTGCCCGCCAACGGCCCGGTGTGGAAGTTCCTCGCTCTGTCGCCGCGGATGTTGGTGAGCGGCGTGACGGCTCTGCTCGAATCGGGAGAGTCGCTCGCGGTGGCGCTCGAACGGCAGGAAGCGGCGCTCGTTCGCGCACGTGCGCTGGGACCGGTGCTCGTGCAGGTGCGCGAGCCGGCGGCGCTCGCCGAAGCGCTGGTTCGTCGGTTGCGCCCCCATCTGGGGCCGGAAGACCTCCTGGTGCTCAATGGCGAGGTCGAGGCTGCCCAGGCGCTGGGCACGGGGCTGCACCTGCCGCAGCGGCGTCTGGCAGCGCTTTCCGGGCGGCCCGAGCTGCCCTGGGTGGGAGCCTCGGCGCACGGGGTGGATGCCTTGCGCCGCGCCGAGGCGCTGGGGCTCGATTACGCCGTGCTGGGGCCGGTGCGGTCGACGCGCTCGCATCCGGGCGCGTCGGCGCTCGGCTGGCAGGGATTCAGGGAGATCGCGCGCGACGCGGCGATCCCGGTCTACGCCATCGGCGGACTGGGCCCGGAGGACCTAGAGGATGCGCGCCGCGCCGGGGCGCACGGCGTGGCGGCGATCCGCGCCTGGTGGGACTAGCCGTCTATTGTGATTCGTTGCCGGATTCGGGCGGCGTCTTCTCGTCCGAGGAAAGGCGATAGCGTTCGTCGGCCCAGGCACCGAGATCGATGAGCTTGCAGCGCTCGGAGCAGAATGGGCGCCAGCGCGATTCCGGCGTCCAGGGAACCGGTTTGCCGCAGGTAGGGCAGGAGACGAGGCGCGGCGGCTTGGGTGGAGCGTCGTTCATCGCGGGCTTCTCTCACAGTCGGCACAGTTCGAGCACGAAGGGGACGTCGAGTTCCAGCGGTTGGGTGGAGGGGCGAAGATCGCTGCGCGGAGGGCCAAATCTTAGATTGATGAGGTATTTGTTGGCCGACATCGAGGGGATGACCCGCAGCGCGGGGTCGACCTGGACGCGGGCGAGCAGGCAGCAGGCGCCCTTGAGCTCGCGCTGATAGGCGCCGCGGGCGGCGACGGCCTCATGGCGCTCGGCGTTGCCGCGCAGGAGGCTGAGCACGAGCTCGATGCCGTTGCGAATCGGCTGCAGGGGGGCGACCCAGCGTTCGAGCTCTTGGGCGCGCCGCTCGGGCGGCTGTTCCAGCCAGAAGTGATAGGCGGGGGCGTCGAACGCGCACAGACCTCCTGGGATGTGGGCGCGCGCGCGCAGCGCCATCAGCCATTCGTTGCCGCGCAGATAATGGTCCACCCGTCCGACCATGTTCAGCAGGGCGCTGCGGGTGCGCTCGACACGCTCCACCAGAGCTGCGACGCACTCCGTATCGACCTCTTCGGCAGGCAGCGAGAGCAGGGCCGAACGCTGGCGGTCGAGCTCCTGCATCAAGTCGAGCTTGAGGTCGGTGCGCCCGGCGATGTCGGCGAGCTCGAAGAGCGTGATGAGCGCGGCGTGGTGATCGTCGCGGTGCTTGCCCTCGAGGAAATGGGTCCAGCGCCGCCAGACGTCTTCGAGCCTCAGCAGGGTGCGGATGCGCTCGGTGAGGGGAAATTCGAAGAGGATCATGGCGGCGTGCTCCGGGCGAGTTCGCGGTAGAGCCGATCGAGCGCCTCGACCTGGGCATAAAGCCGGGCGAGATCGCCGCCGTTGTCGAGGATGTGGTCGGCGGCCGCGAGCCGCTCGGCGCGGCTTGCCTGCTGGGCCATGATGCGGCGGATCAGGTCCTCGTCCAGGCCGCTGCGCGCACGTACCCGGGCGATCTGGATTTCTTCGGGACAGTCGACGACGGCGATGCGCTGGCAGCGGCGGCGGTAGTCTTCGCCGGCTTCGATGAGAAGCGGCACCACGAGCACGACGTAAGGGGCATCGGCCGCGGCGAGGCAGCGGGCGTCGGCTTCCTGACGGATCATGGGGTGCAGGATGGCTTCGAGCCGGTGCTTCACCGCCGGGTCGGTGAAGGCGAGCGCGCGCATCTTGGCGCGATCGAGCGCCCCGTCGGGGGTGAGGATGTCGGGGCCGAAGGCGGCGACGAGGGAGGGGATCGCCGCGCCGCCTGCGGCGGTGAGCTCATGGGCGATCGCGTCGGTGTCGACCACGGCGGCGCCGAGCCGCGCGAAGTGCTCGGCGGCGGCGCTCTTGCCACTGCCGATGCCGCCGGTCAGCCCGACGATGAAGGGAGGGCGGTTCACGGATGGCATGCGTCGACGGAAAGCTGGGGGAAACGGACCTGGATACGCCGACGCAGGTCGCCGGCGACGGAGGGGGGGCATTGGTAGCTGAGTTCGATGACAGGAACGGTGCGCGCGACGACCTGCGCTCCCTTGACGTTCTTCGAGCGCAGTTCGGCCAACCGCTTCTCGGCGCTTTCCTCCGAGCGGAAGAGGCCGAGCGAGATACCCCACTGCAGGGGGCCGGGATCGCGGATCACGAAGGCGTCGTCCACCCCGGCCTGATGCAGGCTATCCAACCGGCGGTTCGCCGCCGCTGCACTGCCTTGGGGCGGAAGCACCACGCGCCAGCTGGTGGGTTTTTCGCTTTTTCGTTCTTGAATCTGGACGCCGGGCAGCCCTTGCGGCAGTTCCTTGAGCGCCGGCAGGAGCTTGGGGTCGAGCTCGGCGAGCCGCAGGCAGGCGAGAGGGGGAGCGGCTGCAGCCGTCGGCTTGGGCGGGGTTGGTTCGGCGGCTGCCGCTGCGGGAGCAGGCACCACCGCAGGTGTTGAGGATTCGGGTGATGCTGACGGAGGTGCGGCAGGAGCCTCGCCGTCCGCCTTGTCCTCGGCCGAGTGGGGGGAGTGGTCGGCCTGAGGGGGAAGGTTGGTCGCATCGTGGCCGGGTACGGCGGCAAGGATTCGCAGGCGGTCGGGGCGCAAGGGCTGCTCGACGTCGGCGCGTGCCGCTTCGGGAGAAGGCCGCGGCAGCAGCCCCGCGGTCATCGCCAGCAGCAGGGCATTGACGAGCAGGAGCAGCGCGATCAGGAGGCGCATCGCCGCTTGCCTCTGCGTCAGCCCACGCTCGGAAGCGTGCGCAGCGCCTCGGCCAAGAGCTCGTCGGGCAGGGTGTAGTTTTCGAGCTCGCCGCGCAGGTAGCGCTCATAGGCGCTCATGTCGAAGTGCCCGTGTCCGGTGAGATTGAAGAGCAGCACCTTGGATTCGCCCGTTTCCTTGCAGCGCAGCGCTTCGTCGATCACGGCGCGGATGGCGTGGCAGGATTCCGGCGCGGGGATGATCCCCTCGGCGCGGGCGAACTGGATGCCGGCTTCGAACGTGGCCCGTTGCGGCACGGCGAGCGCTTCGACCTGGCCTTCGTGCACCAGCTGCGACACCAGCGGGGAGGCACCGTGGTAGCGCAGGCCGCCGGCGTGGATGCCCGGCGGCACGAAGTCGTGTCCCAGGGTGTACATCCGCATCAAGGGGGTGAAGCCGGAGGCATCGCCGTAATCGTAGGCGTAAGTGCCCTTGGTGAGGGTGGGACAGGATTCGGGTTCCACCGCCACGCAGCGCAGTCCCGCGGCGCGGCGTTCGCCGGCGAACTTGTCGGCGAGGAAGGGAAAGGCGATGCCGCCGAAGCTCGAACCGCCGCCGCAGGGGCCGAAGATCACGTCGGGATAAAGGCCGATCTTCTCGAACTGCTTCTTCGCTTCCAGCCCGATGAGGCTCTGGTGCAGCAGGACGTGGTTGAGCACTGAGCCCAGGGTGTAGTTGGTGTCGGGCCGGGAGGCGGCCTCCTCGACGGCTTCCGAGATGGCGATGCCCAAGGAGCCGGGATGATCCGGCTCGGTGGCGAGGATGCGCCGCCCGGTCTCGGTGAGCGGCGAAGGGCTGGCGTGCACTTCCGCGCCCCAGGTTTCCATCAGCACGCGGCGCTGCGGCTTTTGCTGGTAGCTCACGCGCACCATGTAGACGCGCACTTCCAGCCCGAACATCTGGCCGGCGAAGGCGATGGAGGAGCCCCACTGGCCGGCGCCGGTCTCGGTGGTGAGCCGTTTGATGCCCACCTGGCGGTTGTAATAGGCTTGAGGCACGGCGGAATTGGGCTTGTGCGAACCGGCCGGCGAAACCCCTTCGTACTTGAAGAAGATCTTTGCCGGCGTGCCCAGGCGCCGCTCCAGGCGCACGGCGCGCATGAGCGGCGAGGGGCGCCAGATGGCATAGGTTTCACGCACCGCCTCGGGGATGGCGATCCAGCGCTCGCGGCTCATTTCCTGTTCGAGGATCGGCTCGGGAAAGATCGCAGCCATCGCGGAGGGATCGATCGGCTTGCCGTCCGGCCCGAGCGGGGGTGCCGGAGGGGTGGAGAGATCGGCGGCGATGTTGTACCAGTGCGTCGGGATCTCGTGTTCTTCGAGGAGGATCCGGGTCGGTTCGCTCATGGGGCGGTCTCTCGGGTGTCATGAGATGGGGTTGGGCGGGTGCTGGCTGCGGCGACTACGGCCAAGCCGCGCAGAACGAGATTATCCACCGTCCGGGCCGGAATGACCAGATGCGCGGCGATGATCTCGGCGTCGCCGCCCGAGACGAGCGCCACGGCGCCGCAGGCAGTCCCCTCCATGACACGATAGTAATATTCGATGGCCCCGACCTGGGCGAGCAGGCAGCCGCTGGCGATGGCGTCGCGCGTGTTCGTGGGCGGAAGGCGCACTTCGCCGGCGGCGAGCGGCAGTTTTGCGGTGGCCCGTACCAGGCTTTCGCGCATGGTGGTGAGCCCCGGCAGGATCAGACCGCCGCGAAAGCGTCCGTCGGCCTCGAGCCAATCCACCGTGGTGGCCGTGCCGCAGCACACCACCAGGGCCGCGCCGTCGTGCAGGTGGTGCGCGGCAATGAGCGCGGCCCAGCGGTCGGCGCCGAGCCGCTCGGGTTCGTCGTAGCCGTTCGTCACGCCACAGCACTGCGCCTCGGCCACGAGCCAGCGAATGGGGCCGAGCTGGCGTTCGAGTTCGAGGGCGAGCCGGTCGTGCGCCACATTCACGCCGAAACGCCGGGTCGAAGCGGGCAGCCGTACGCGCATCGCTTCGATCCACTGCGGGATGTCGACGTGGCGGCAGGCGCCGCTCTCGCGCCAGTGTTCGCCCTCGAGCAAGGCCCATTTGAGCCGCGTGTTGCCCAGATCGAGGAGCAGCGTCGGATTCATGCGAGGGGGCGCAGCGAGACGTCACCGACGCAGCAGGCGATGCGCCCGCTGGCGGTGTCGAGCAGCAGGCGGCCGGTGTCGTCGACACCGGCGTCGATCCCGACGAGCTCGCGCTCGCCGTCGCGTACCGCCACTTCTTGGCCGGCGTAGGCGTCGAGCGCGTTCCATTCGTCGCGCCAAGGCGCGAAGCCGCGACCGGCGAGATAGCTTGCGCGCACGGCGTCGAGCCGCTCGAGGAGCGCGGCGAGCACCGCTGCCCGCGGCGGCAGGGGGGCGAGGTGATGCGCCAGCGCGGTGGCCGGCAGGCCGCTTGCAGGCTGAAAATCCGGCGGCAGTTCGAGATTGAGCCCGATGCCGACGACGACGCGGGTCGGCGCCGCATGACGGCTTTGCGCTTCGATGAGCACGCCGGCCACCTTGGCGCCGGCGATGAGGAGGTCGTTGGGCCATTTGAGCCCGACGCCGGGCACGCCCAGCGCCTGCAAGCCTCGAGCGAGCGCCACGCCGACGGCAAGCGGCAGCGCTTCGAGCGAGGTGCCCGGAGGAAACGCGAAGAGGCAGGAGAAGGTGAGACTCGCATCGGGCCAGGATTGCCAGACCCGGTCCTGCCGTCCCCTTCCTCGGGTCTGCCGGTCGGCACCGACGACGGCAAGGCGCCCGGGATCGGGCAGCGGCAGGCGCATCGCCTCGTCGTTGGTCGAGGTGCATTCGGCAAGCCAATGAAGGTCGAGCCGTCGGGCGAGCGCCTCGGGCAGGAGCCGGTGCAATGCCGCCGGATCGAAGGCGGAGGGAGCGGGCATGGAGCGTCGCAGGAAGGGTGCGAAGCGCTTATTGTACGGCAGGCGCTAGCGCTTGAGCTTGCGCGTGAGCGTGTTGCGGCCCACGCCGAGCCGGGCGGCGGCTTCCGCGCGGCGCCGGCCGGTATGCTCGAGCGCCCGTTCGAAGAGGACGCGCTCGAAGCGCGCGTGCAGCGCGTCGTAGAGGGCGCTTGCACCGGAGGCGAGCAGCCGGTCGACTTCTTCGGCGAGCAGTTGCTCCCACGCCGGGGAAGCCGGGGAATCCGGCAGGGGGGCTTCAGGGGCGAGGGGGGTGCGGAATTCGGGCGGCAGGTCGTGCGGCTCGACCTGCTGCGCCGGGGTCATGACGGTGAGCCAGTGGCAGAGGTTCTCCAGCTGGCGCACGTTGCCGGGGAAAGGGTAGCGCTTGAGCGCTTCCAGGGCGGCGGGCGAGAGCGCCTTGCGCTCCACGCCCAGCTCGCGTGCGCTCTTGGTCAGGAAGTGGCGCGCAAGCAGCGGAATGTCTTCGGCGCGCTCGCGCAGCGGCGGCAGGCGCAGGCGGATGACGTTGAGGCGGTGATAGAGGTCTTCGCGAAAGAGCCCTTCGCGCACGCGGGCTTCCAGATCCTGGTGGGTGGCGGTGATGATGCGCACGTTGGCGCGCAGCGGCTGCTGCCCGCCGATGCGGTAGTAGTGCCCGTCGGAGAGCACGCGCAGCAGCCGCGTCTGCAGATCGGCCGGCATGTCGCCGATTTCGTCGAGAAAGAGCGTGCCGCCCTCGGCCTGTTCGAATCGCCCGCGCCGGGCGCTGGCGGCGCCGGTGAAGGCGCCTTTCTCGTGACCGAAGAGCTCGGCTTCGAGCAGTTCGCGCGGGATCGCCGCAGTGTTGATGGCGATGAAGGGGCCGTCGCGCCGCGGGCTGTGGCGGTGCAGCGCCCGGGCGACGAGCTCCTTGCCACTGCCGGATTCACCGGTGATGAGCACGGTGGCGCTCGAGTGCGATAGCCGCCCAATGGCGCGAAAGACGTCCTGCATCGCCGGGGCCTGCCCCAAGATCTCGGGGGTGGCGTCTGGTTCGTCTTGGGCGGCGGCTGCGGGTCGCGCTTCCAGCGCCCGGCGCACCAGGCGCACGGCTTCGGGTACGTCGAAGGGTTTGGGCAGGTACTCGAAGGCGCCGGCCTGAAAAGCGCTCACGGCACTGTCGAGGTCCGAATAGGCGGTCATCACGATCACGGGCGTGCCGGGGGCGCGCTCATGCAGCCGGCGCACGAACTCGAGCCCGTCGGTGCCGGGCATGCGGATGTCGGTGAGCACCACTGCCGGGCGTTCCTGCCCGAGCGCCTCCAGCGCCGTCTCGGCACGATCGAAACCGCGATGCGGCAGGTTCTCGCGTTCGAGGGCGCGCTCGAGCACCCAACGGATGGATTTGTCGTCGTCGAGGATCCAGATGGCGTCGTTCATGTCGGGCTCCCGGAAGCGAGCGGCAGCAGGAGGTGGAAGCGCGTGCGCCCGGGGCGGCTGTCGAACTCGATGACGCCGTGGTGCTGGGCGACGATGTCCTGGGCGATCGCCAGTCCCAGTCCCGCGCCGCCCTCGCGCCCGCTCACGAGCGGATAGAAGATGCGCTCGCGCAGCGCTTCGGGGATACCGGGACCATCGTCGGCGATCTCGACGTGGAGCGCGAGGCGGTAGCGCCGTTTGGCGAGCGTCACCTGGCGCGCGGCGCGGGTGCGCAGCTCGACTTTACCCTTGCCCCCGGTGGCCTGGGCGGCGTTGCGCGCGATGTTGAGGATCGCCTGCAGCAGGCGCTCGCGGTCGGCGGTGAGCTCCGGCAGGCTCGCGTCGTAGTCGCGCTCGACCCTCAAGGCGGGGAATTCGGCGAGCAGCAGCCGGCGCACGTGCTCGAGGATCTCGTGGACGTTGACCGGGGCCGGGTGCGGCGCCTGGTGCGCGGCCAGCAGCCCGGCGAGCAGGCGCTGCAGGCGGTCGGTCTCGAGGATGATGACTTCGGTGTACTCCGCCAGTGCCGGATCGGGCAGTTCCATCTGCAGCAGTTGCGCCGCGCCGCGGATGCCGCCCAAGGGGTTCTTGATCTCGTGGGCGAGCGCGCGCACGAGTTCGCGTGCGGCCTGCTGCAGGCGCAGGCGCTCTTCTTCCTGGGTCGTCTTGAGGCGCTGGTCGATGGGGCGGAATTCGAGGGTGAATCCTTCGCCGTCGTCCTGGATGGGGCTCACCGTGACGTCGGCCGCGAGCGTCTGACCGGAAGGAAGATGAAGGCCGATGCCGTGGCAGGCGTAGAACCAGCGGTTGCGTTCGGCCTCGTCGAAGGCCGTGCGCAAGGTGGGGGAGTCTCCGAAGATCTCTTCCCATGGCCGGCCGGCGAGGCGCTCGCGGGCAAGGCCGAAGAGGTGCTCGGCCGCGGCGTTGGCCGTCAGTAGCCGACGGTCGGGGCCGGCGAGGACGACGGCGGTGGAGAGCCAGTCGAGGGCGGTGAGGTCGGGCGGCATGGCGGTGCCTGGTGTCGGAACGGGAGAAATGAAGCAAGAACGGTGCCAGGTATGCTGCAGACTCAGCGCAGGCGCTGGAGTTCGCGTTCGATCGCTTCGAGGTTGCGCCGCTGGCGTTCGGCCTGGGCTTTGAGTTCGGCGGCGCGCTCCGGCGAGGCGGTCTGCAGCGCGCGCTGCGTTTCTTGCAGGCGCTGGTTCTCTGCGGCTTTCTCTTCTTCGAGGATGCGGCGGCGAAGGTCGTCGCGCTGGCGCTGTTCGCCGGGGCTCACCCGGGGAAAGTTCGAGGGGGAAGCGGCAGCGGGGGCGGAAGGGGCGGGCGTCGCGTCGAGGTAGGGGAGATCGCGCAGGGCCTCGCAGCGCATCCCTTTGGTGCTGGCGCGATCGTTGGTGTAGGTGATGCGTCCGTCGCCGTCGGTGCATTTCCACAGCGTTGCCCAGGCGCTCGGTGCGCACAGCATGCCGAAACCCAGGAGGACGGCGCAGGAGGCGAGGCGGGACGGAAACCGGATCATGCAGCAAGTATAAAGGAAAAAGGGCGGCCGCGGCCGCCCTCTTCCTTTCATCGCCCCCTGCGGGGGCAGCTCGCACTCACAGGCTGTAGTAGAGCTCGAATTCGAGCGGGTGGGTGGTCATGCGCATGCGCTGCACTTCCTCGTTCTTCAGCTCGATGTAGGCATCGATGAAGTCGTTGGAGAAGACGCCGCCGCGGGTGAGGAACTCGCGGTCGGCATCGAGCGCTGCCAGCGCCTGGTCGAGGCTGTGGCACACGGTCGGGATCTTGGCGTCTTCTTCCGGCGGCAGGTCGTAGAGGTTCTTGTCGGCCGGATCGCCCGGGTGGATCTTGTTCTGCACGCCGTCGAGCCCCGCCATCATCAGCGCGGCGAAGGCGAGATAGGGGTTGGCGAGCGGATCGGGGAAGCGCGCTTCGATGCGCCGCGCCTTGGGATTGGCCACGTAGGGAATGCGGATGGAGGCCGAGCGGTTGCGCGCGGAGTAGGCGAGCTTCGTCGGGGCCTCGAAGTGCGGCACCAGGCGCTTGTAGGAGTTGGTGCCGGGGTTGGTGATGGCGTTGAGCGCCCGGGCGTGCTTGATGATGCCGCCGATGTAGTAGAGCGCGAATTCGGACAGCCCCGCGTAGCCGTTGCCGGCGAAGAGGTTCTGTCCCGCTTTCCAGATGGATTGGTGGACGTGCATGCCCGAGCCGTTGTCGCCGACGATGGGCTTGGGCATGAAGGTGGCCGTCTTGCCGTACTGGTGCGCCACGTTGTGCACCACGTATTTGAGCGCCTGTGTCCAGTCGGCGCGGCGCGTGAGGGTGTTGAACTTGGTGCCGATCTCGCACTGGCCGGCGTTGGCCACTTCGTGGTGGTGCACTTCCACCGGTACGCCGATCGATTCGAGGGCGAGCACCATGGCGGAGCGGATGTCGTGCAGGCTGTCGACCGGGGGGACGGGGAAATAGCCGCCCTTGACGCGCGGACGGTGGCCGGTGCCTTCCCACGAGGCCTCGCCCGACTGGATCTTCACCGAGCAGCCGGACATGTCGACCGACCACTCGACCGAGTCAAAGATGAAAAATTCGGGTTCGGGGCCGAAGTAGACGGTGTCGCCCAGCCCCGTCGACTTCAGATAGGCCTCGGCGCGCTTGGCGATCGAGCGGGGATCGCGGTCATAGCCCTTGCCGTCGGCCGGCTCCACCACGTCGCAGGTGATGACCACCGTGGGTTCTTCGTAGAAGGGGTCGACGTAGGCGGTATCCGGATCGGGCACGAGCAGCATGTCGGAGGCCTGGATGCCTTTCCAGCCGGCGATCGAGGAGCCGTCGAAGGCGTGGCCGCGCTCGAAGACTTCTTCGTCGAAGGCCGAGACCGGCACCGTGACGTGATGCTCCTTGCCGAGGATGTCGGTGAAACGGTAGTCCACGAAACGGGCTTCACTTTCGTGGATGAGCTTGAGGACGTCTTGGGCATTCATCGGATCGACTCCGGGTCAGGAAAAAGTGGAGGGATTTTAGCAAGTGTCGTGCCAGCTTTTGGTTTGCCTCAAAGGGAGGCATTTCCGGCTGGAGGAGGGGGAGGAGGGACTTCGTTTGCACTGATTTGGTGCAATTTTTCGCTTCCTGTGCCCGGTTCCGGTGCAAGCTCGACGAAGAGCCGCAGGGAAGCGAGGTCGGGATGGCGTTGGCGCAGGGCGTCGAGCTGGGAGAAAAGGGCCGCACGGTCCGCGGCGAGCAGGGAAGGCGCGTGTTCGGCCGGAACCAGCAGGTCGAGATAGGTGCGCCCGCCGAGATAGTGCAGGACGATCCAGTCGGGCGAAGCGGCGGCGAAAGCCGGGAGCGCGCGCAGGTCCTGCACCACTTCGGTGCGGTCGGTGAGCGCCTGCAGCTGATCGGGCGGGCGGGTCGTGTCGTTTTCGTGATCGACGTGGATCAGCGCGTCGTCGAGGTTGGGGAAGCGGGCCTTGAGGCGGGCGAATACGGTATCGGCCACGCGGTGCCCTTCGGAGACCGACAGGCGGGGGGCGACCTGGATGTGCGCATCCACCAGGATGCGGTCGGCCATGCGCCGCGTGCGGATCTGGTGCAGATCCTCGACGCCGGGGGTGGTGCGGATCGTCTCGGTCAGTCGGGCGACTTCTTCCGGCTCGAGCCCGGTGTCGACGAGCTCGCGCACCGCACGGTAGGCAAAGCGCACTCCCATCGAGGCGATCATGAAGCCGACCAGCGCCGCCGCGAGCGGTTCGAGGAAGCGGTAGCCGGCAAGGCTGCCGCCGATGCCGATCGCCACCACGAGCGAGGAGGCGGCATCCGAGCGGGCATGCCAGGCGGCCGCTTCCAGCACTTTCGCCTTGAGGGCGCGTCCGCGGCGGTACAGCCAGTGAAACATCCCTTCCTTGGCGAGCAGGGTGATCACCGCCATGACGAGGGCGGGGATCTCGATCGGCGGGGCATGTTCGAGCGTCTGCAGTTTCATGCCCGCCGCCCACAGGAAGCCGCAGCCCACGCCCAGCAGCACCAGGCCGAGGATGAAACTGGCGAGAGTCTCGAAGCGTCCATGTCCATAAGGGTGTTCGGCATCGGGGGGCGCGCCGGCGCTTCGTCCTGCCCAGCTCACCATGGCGTCGGTGGAGAGGTCGGCCAGCGTGTGCATGGCGTCGGCCACCAGGCTGAAAGCGTTGGCTAGCAGGCCGATGACGATCTGCAGGAGGGCCAGGGTGGCGTTGACCGCCATCGCCGCCAGGCTCGTGCGGGCGATGGCGTTGCCGCGCGCCCGTGCCGTCGCAGCGGGCGAAGGCGGTATACTCGCTTGCTCAGCCATGGAGAGACTCGTGGGAAACTTGCACGATATTCTAGCGCTTGCCGGCGATCGCGCCGAGCGTTTCGGTCTGCCCTATGCCGGGGCCTTGACCCCGCCCGAGGCCTATCTCGTGTGGCGTATGGCGCCGGGGGCGGTGCTCGTGGATTGCCGTACCCGCGCCGAGTGGGACTGGGTGGGACGAATCCCCGGGGCGGTGGAGATCGAATGGCTGCGTTATCCGGGGCTCGCGCCCAATCCAGATTTTCTCGCCCATCTGCGCGCCCAGGTCGATCCCGAGTCGCTGGTGATGTTCCTGTGCCGCTCGGGCGGGCGTTCGGACCAGGCGGCGCGCGCCGCGGCGGCGGCCGGATTCACTTCGTGCTACAACGTACTGGAAGGCTTCGAAGGCGCCAAAGACGCCGCCGGGCATCGCGGCACGGTGGGTGGCTGGAAGTTTCATGGCCTGCCGTGGGTGCAGGGATGAAAAGGAGCAGGTGGAGATGACGACGATTCTCGAAAAAGCCTTGCCGTTCGCACCCTATGGGGCAATGAGCGACGAGCAGGCGCAGGAGCGCATCCTCGCGGCGCGCGCGCAGCTGGGCGAGGAGGCGGTGATCCTGTGCCACCACTATCAGCGCGCCGACGTCTATCGGCACGCCGATCTCACCGGCGATTCGCTCAAGCTCGCCCGGCTCGCCGCACAGACTTCCTCGCGCTACATCGTCTTCTGCGGCGTGCATTTCATGGCCGAGGTCGCGGACATCCTGTCGCAGCCCGAGCAGGTGGCGATCCTGCCGGATCTGGCCGCCGGCTGTTCCATGGCCGACATGGCCGATCTCGCCAAGGTGACGCGCGCCTGGCGTGAACTGGGCGAGGTGCTCGACGGCGATCCGGCCGAGGTCTATACGCCGGTCACGTACATCAATTCCGCGGCCGATCTCAAGGCGTTCTGCGGCCGCCACGGCGGCATCGTGTGCACCTCGACCAATGCGCCGCACATCATGGAGTGGGCGCTGGCGCGCCGCCCCAAGCTCCTCTTCTTTCCCGACCAGCATCTGGGACGCTGGACCGGCCACCAGCGCGGCATCCCGCTGGAAGACATGCTGGTGTGGGATCCCGACCTGCCCTACGGCGGTTTGAGCCCGGAGCAGATCAGGCGGGCTACCATCCTGCTGTGGAAAGGGCATTGTTCGGTGCATCAGATGTTTACCAAGGCGCAGATCGAGCGCTGGCGCGCCAGGCATCCCCAGGGCTACGTCATCTCGCACCCGGAGTGCGCCTTCGAGGTGTGCCTCGCCTCCGATTACGTCGGTTCGACCGAATTCATCCAGAGCACGGTGCGCGCGGCGCCGGCCGGCACCGAATGGCTGGTGGGCACCGAGTTCAACCTGGTGAGCCGCCTGGCCGAGGAGATGGCTCCGCAGGGCAAGACGGTGCAGTTCATGGGCGGCGTGGTGTGCATGTGCTCGACGATGCAGCGCATCGACCCGCAGCACCTCGCCTGGACGCTCGACAATCTGGTTCAGGGGCGGGTGGTCAATCGCATCGCCGTGCCCGGGGAGGTCGCGCAATGGGCGAAAGTGGCGCTCGAGCGGATGCTCTCGGCCACATGAACGTTCCGATGATTGCAGAAAAACGGCAGAAACTCTGGGGGCGGTGGCGCTCTTGGCGCGCGCCATTGGAAGATCCGCGCCAGCTCGTTCCTGCCGGGGCGAGGCAGGCGGGGGTGGCGTTGCGTGTGGTCAGCTACAACATCCACAAGGGTTGGGGGCCGTTCAACCGCCACCTGACCATCGCCGAGATGCGCGAGGCGCTGCGCGAGCTTGGCCCAGACCTCGTGCTGCTGCAGGAAGTTCAAGGGGCGCATCTTGGACACGCGCAGCGCCATCCCCTTTGGCCTGCCCAGCCGCAGCATCACTATCTCGGCGCTGAACACTGGCCCGAGCGCATCTACGGCGGTAACCTCTTCCATGAGCTGGGGCATCATGGCAACGCCGTGCTGTCGCGCTTTCCGGTACAGGACTGGGCCAATCACGACGTCTCGGCGCACCGCTGGGAGCGCCGCGGCATCCTGCATTGCGCCATGGTTTTGCCGCATGGCCTTTGCCTGCACGTCTTCTGCGTCCATCTGGGCCTGCGGGCGCGCTGGCGCCGGATGCAGCTCGAACGCTTGCGGGAGCTGATCGCCGGCTTGCCGCCGCGCTCGCCGATCGTCGTGGGCGGGGATTTCAACGATTGGGGGCGGGAGGCGGAGGAACTCCTCGCCGCGCCCCTGGGTCTGGAAGACGCCTTCGCTGCCGTCGGTCGCCGTGCGCCGCCGCGCACCTACCCGGCGCGCGGCCTGGCCTTCGGCCGGCTCGACCGGCTCTACGTGCGTGGCTGCGAGGTGCACGCGGCCCAGGTGCCGCGCGGGCGGCCGTGGTCGCACTTGTCCGACCATCTGCCGCTCGTGGTCGATCTCGCCCTGGAGGGCGGATGAGCGCGCCGCCGCACCGCTTCCTGGCCGAGGGGCCGGACGATGGCCCTGGATTTCCTGCCCGGTAACCGTCTGCAGCTGCTGGAGAACGGCGCGGAATTCTTTCCCGCGCTGCTACGGGCGATCGATGCGGCGCGCGAGGAGGTGCGGCTCGAGACCTACATCTTCGAGTGCGACGAGATCGGCGAGGCGGTGCTCGCGGCGCTGGTGCGGGCGGCGGCGCGCGGTGTGCGCGTGTATTTGCTGGTAGACGGCTTCGGCGCCCGCGATTTCATCGTCCATCGCATGCACGGGGTGGCCGCCGCCGGCGTCGAAGTCGAGGTCTATCGCCCGCTGCGCGGCCCCTGGTTCATCCCGCGGCGCCATCGCCTGCGGCGCCTGCACCGCAAGCTCGCCTGTTGCGATGGGCGAGTCGCCTTCGTCGGCGGCATCAACATCCTTTCCGATTTCACCCGCCTGCCCGGGCGCCGGATCCGTCTGCCGCGATGGGATTATGCGGTTCGAATCGAGGGGCCGCTCGTGCGTTCGGTGCAGCAGGCGATGCAGCGGCTGTGGCGCCTGGTGTGCTGGACGAATGGCCGGCGCCGCCCGCCCCGCCTCGTGGCGCGTGCCGCGCACGACGGCCCGGCCGGGCCGCATCGCGCCGTCCTGGTGCTGCGCGACAACTGGCGCCATCGCCACGACATCGAGCACGCCTATCTGCACATGCTCGCCCGCGCCCGAAAGGAGGTGTGGATCGCCTGCGCCTATTTCTTCCCCGGCAAACGCTTTCGCCGGGCGCTCGCGGCCTGCACGGCGCGCGGCGTGCGGGTGCGCCTCGTCCTGCAGGGACTGAGCGACCATCCCATCCTGTCGCAGGCCACGCGCGCCCTCTATCCCTGGCTGCTGCGCCAGGGCGTCGAGCTGTGGGAATACCATGCCACCGAGATGCACGCCAAGGTGGCGGTGTTCGACGATCGCTATGCCACGGTGGGTTCGAGCAACATCGATCCCTTCAGCCTCTTCATGGCGCGCGAGGCCAACGTGTGGGTCGACGACCTCGGCTTCAGCGCGGAGCTGCGCGCGCGGCTCGAGCAGCATGTGGCGCAGGGCGCGGTGCGGCTCGACGAAGAGGGCTTCGCCCGGTTGCCCCGCTGGCGCAAGGCGCTCAGCTGGGTGGTGCTCGGCTGGGTGCGGCTCATCATCGGCTGGGCGGGCTACACGCGCGACATGGAAGGCTGAGGCTGGTATCATCGCGCTTTTCCGCGATCCCTACCGACCATGACGATCCTCGTGACCGGCGGCGCCGGCTTCATCGGCAGCAACTTCGTGCTCGACTGGCTCGCGCGCCACGACGAACCTCTCGTCAATCTCGACGCGCTCACCTACGCCGGCAACCTGGAAAACCTCGCCGCGCTCGAGGGCGATGCGCGCCACGTCTTCGTGCACGGCGACATCACCGATCAGGACCTCGTGCGTCGCCTGCTCTCCCAACACCGGGTGCGCGCCATCGTGCATTTCGCCGCCGAATCGCACGTCGATCGCTCCATCCACGGGCCCGAGGCGTTCGCGCGCACCAACGTGCTGGGCACCTTGCGGCTGCTGGAGGCGGCGCGCGCGCATTGGGAGTGCTTGCCCGAACCCGATCGCTCGGCCTTTCGCTTCGTGAACGTCTCCACCGACGAAGTCTATGGCACGCTCGGCCCGGACGATCCGCCCTTCACCGAGACCACGCCCTACGCGCCCAATTCGCCTTACGCGGCGAGCAAGGCCGGGGCGGATCACTTCGTGCGCGCTTTCCATCACACTTATGGTCTGCCGACGATCACCACGAACTGCTCCAACAACTACGGCCCCTACCAGTTCCCGGAAAAGCTCATCCCACTGTGCCTGACGCGCGCGCTCGCCGGCGAGCCGCTGCCCATCTACGGCGACGGGCAGCAGGTGCGCGACTGGCTCTACGTGGGCGATCATACGGCCGCGCTCAGGCGCGTGCTGGAGGCGGGCCGGCCGGGGCAGACCTACAACATCGGCGGCTGGAACGAGCGCACCAATCTCGAGGTGGTGCACACCTTGTGCCGCTGGCTCGATACGCTCGCGCCGCGCGCCGACGGCCGCTCGTACGCCGAGCAGATCACTTTCGTCACCGACCGTCCGGGACATGACCGGCGCTACGCGATCGATGCGCGCAAAATCGGGCGCGAGCTCGGTTGGCGACCGGCGGAAACGTTCGATACCGGCATCGAAAAGACGGTGCGCTGGTATCTCACGCACCGCGACTGGGTCGAGCACGTCACTTCCGGCGCGTATCGCGAGTGGCTCTCGCGCCACTACGGCGCCGCCTTGCCGGCGCAATGAGCGAGGCCCCCATCCTCCTGCTGGGCGCGAGCGGTCAGCTCGGCTGGGCGCTCGCCCCGCTCCTGGCGCTGCAGGCCCCGCTCGTCGCCCCTTCACGCGTCGAGCTCGATCTCGGCGATGCGGCGGCCCTGCGGGCGCGGCTCGATGCCCTGCACCCTCAGGGCATCGTCAATGCCGCGGCCTACACCGCGGTGGATCGGGCCGAGACGGAAACGGCGCTCGCCTGGCGGCTCAACGCCGAAATGCCCGGAGAACTCGCCCGCTGGGCCGCGGCGCACGGTGCCTGGCTCATGCACTATTCCACCGACTACGTCTTCGACGGCACGGGGCAGCGCCCCTGGCGCGAGGACGATGTGCCCCGGCCGGTGAACGCTTATGGCCGCAGCAAGCGTGCCGGCGAAGAATTCGTGCTCGAAAGCGGCGCCCGTGCACTCATTCTGCGGGTGAGCTGGCTCTACGGGCTGCACGGAGCCAATTTCCTCAAAACCATGCTGCGCCTGGGCGCGAGCCGATCCGTGGTGCGCGTGGTGGCCGACCAGGTGGGCGCACCCACCGGCACCGGGCTCGTTGCCGCAGTGAGCGCCGGGCTGGTGCGCCGGCTGCGCAGCGCGCCCGATGCCTGCCCCACTGGTCTCTACCACCTCGCGCCCACCGGTGAGGCCAGCTGGTACGACTACGCCGCCTTCGTTTTCGAGCGTGCGCGCGCGGCCGGCTGGCCACTCGTGCTCGAGCGCCTCGAGCCGATCGCGAGCGCCGACTATCCGACCGCGGCCCCGCGCCCGGCCAATTCCCGGCTCGACACCACGCGGCTTGCCACCACCTTCGGCCTGCGGCTGCCGCCCTGGCAGGACGAGGTGGCACGTACGGTGGCCGTGCTCGCCGAGCCGCTGACCCTTCTACCCCCATTGATGCAGAAATCATGAATCCGACTTCTTCCCGCAAGGGCCTCATCCTCGCCGGCGGTTCCGGCACCCGGCTCTATCCCTCGACGCTCGCCGTCTCCAAGCAGCTGCTGCCGGTCTACGACAAGCCGATGATCTACTATCCGCTGTCCACCCTGATGCTCGCCGGCATCCGCGACATCCTGGTGATCTCCACGCCCCAGGACACGCCGCGGTTCGCCCAGCTCCTGGGCGATGGCAGTGCCTGGGGGCTGTCCTTGTCCTACGCCGAACAGCCCTCGCCCGACGGACTCGCGCAGGCGTTCCTCATCGGCGAAACCTTCCTCGCCGGCGCTCCTTCGGCCCTGGTGCTGGGGGACAACCTCTTCTACGGCCACGACCTGCCGCAGCTCCTCGTCGCGGCGGATGCGCGCGAGCAGGGCGCTACCGTCTTCGCCTGTCACGTGCAGGATCCGGAGCGCTATGGCGTGGTCGCCTTCGACGCCACCGGGCGCGTGATCGACATCGAGGAGAAACCCGCCCGTCCCAAGTCGAACTACGCCGTCACGGGGCTCTACTTCTACGATGGCAGCGTGGTCGAGCGCGCGCGGGCGCTGCGCCCTTCGGCGCGCGGCGAGCTCGAGATCACCGACCTCAACCGCAGCTACCTGCAGGAAGGGCGGCTCGCGGTCGAACTCATGGGGCGCGGCTATGCCTGGTTCGACACGGGAACGCACGATTCGCTGCTCGAAGCCGGGCAGTTCATCGCCACCATCGAGCGGCGTCAGGGGCTGAAGATCGCCTGCCTGGAAGAAATCGCCTGGATGCAGGGCTGGATCGACGACGAGGGGCTCCTGCGCCAGGCCGAGCGGCTGGGCAAGAGCGGCTACGGGCGCTACCTGCGCCAGCTCCTGGAACACGGGCGGGAGGCGCTGTGATGCGCGCGACGGCACTGGAGATCCCCGAGGTGATCCTCCTCGAGCCGCGGGTGCATGGCGATGCACGCGGCTATTTCTTCGAGGTCTACACGCGGCGCGCATTCTTCGCCGCCACGGGGGTCGATGTCGAGTTCGTGCAGGACAACGAATCGCGCTCGCGCCGCGGTGTGCTGCGCGGCCTGCACTACCAGCTGCCGCCGCACGCGCAAGGGAAACTGGTGCGCTGCGCCGAGGGGGCGGTGTTCGACGTGGCCGTCGACCTGCGCCGAAGCTCGCCCTCTTTCGGGCGCTGGGTGGCCGCCGAGCTCTCCGACGAGAACAAGCGCCAGCTGTGGATCCCGCCCGGCTTCGCCCACGGCTTTCTCGCGCTTTCCGAGTACGCGCGGCTCCTCTACAAGACCACCGACTACTACGCGCCGCAGTGTGACCGCTCGCTGCGCTACGACGATCCGACGCTGGCGATTGCCTGGCCGGATCTGGGGATCGAGCCCATCGTCTCGGACAAGGACCGTGCGGCGCCGCTCTTGGCCGAAGCCGAAGGCTTCGACTGAACCCTCGCCTCAATCGGCCGCGGCGACTTCGGTCGGTGTGCGCGTGAGCAGCGCGAGTTTATCGAGCAGCGGCCCCGTTTCCTGACGGAATCGGGCGAGCTCGCGCGCAGGCAGCGGCTCGGGCGCGGGCAGGGCGATCTTGAGCGGATCTTGCGCCTTGCCGCCGATGCGCACCTCGTAGTGCAGATGCGGTCCGGTGGCCCAGCCGGTGGAACCCACGTAGCCGATCACGTCGCCCTGCGACACGCGCTTGCCCGCCTTGAGGCCCGGTTCGAAGCCTTTGAGGTGGCCGTAGCCGGTGGCATAGCCGCTGCGGTGCTCGATGAGCACGAAGTTGCCGTAGCCATTCTGCCAGCCGGCGAACTTCACCACGCCGTCGGAAGCGGCCATCACCGGCGTGCCGGGGGCGGCAGCAAAGTCGGTGCCGGCGTGGTGGCGCCATTCTTTCTTGATGGGGTGGAAGCGGGCGCCGAAGCTCGAGCTCACGCGGGTGAACTGCAGCGGATAGCGCAGGAACCCGGTGCCGAGCACCCGGCCGTCGGGGGTGTAGTAGCCGCTCTTGCCGCCGGCATCGGTATGGCGCAGTACCACGTGGCGCTTGCCCTGATTGACGAATTCGGCGGCCACGATCTCGCCGGGTTGCGGCAACCCCTCGGCGTCGAGCGTGGTTTCGTAGATGACGGCGAAGGAGTCGCCCTCGCGCAGGTCGCGGGAGAAGTCGATTTCGGTACCGAAGATCTCCGCGAGCTTGGTGGCGATGGCATCCGGCATGCCGATCTCGGCGGCGGTGGCAAAGAGCGAGTGCGTGATCACGCCCTGGCGCAGCTCGAGGAAGGGATGGGTACTGCCGGCGGTCTCTGGAGCCGGGGATTCGAGGCGAAAGCCCTCGTCGCTGCGGCGGATGGTGACGCGCTCGCCGCTCACCAGAGGCAGCACCAGGGCATCGACCTGACCGTCGGCGCGCAGGCGCACCGTGGCGGTGGAGTGCGCGCGCAGCTGGCGCTGGATGGCGCGGACCTGCTCGTCGAGCGAGGTATAGTCGAGCAGCGCTTCGTCTTCGGCGCCGATGCGCTCGAGGAAGGCGGGCAGCGTTTCGCCGCGGCGGAAGGCTTCGCGGATCACGTAAGCGTGCGCGGCATCGCCCGACGAGGGCGGGGTGAGGGTGATCGGCGGCAGTTCCGCCACCACCGCCTTGCGCCCGTAAGGGTTGGGACCCGAGAGGGCGGCCACTGCAAGGCCGAAGACGGCCGCGCCGTAGAGGGCCATGGAGGTGCGCAACCAGAGATGCCGGCGGACGGTCGATCGGTGCATCGGGACTTCCTTTCGGGCGAACGCGCCAGGGCGCGATTATGGCGCAACCTGCGCCGGAGGTGCAATGGGAATCAGTGCTCCCACAACCAGTCGAAGAGGGCGGTGAGGACGTCGCTGGCCTGAGCCGCATTCGCGTGTTCGACGAAGGCGACGATCACGTAGCGCCGTCCCGAGCGGCTCTGGGCAAAACCGGCGATCGCGCGCACGTCGCGCAGCGTCCCCGTCTTCACATGCGCCCACTCGCGGATGGGGGTGTCCTTGAAGCGGCGCCGGGCGGTGCCGTCGACCCCGGCCACCGGCAGGGTGGCGATGAATTCGGCCGCGTAGGGACGGTTCCAGACCGTTTGCAGCAGGAGGGCGAGGTCGGAAGCGGCGATGCGCTCTTCGCGCGACAGCCCCGCGCCGTTTTCCAGTACCACGCCGTGGCGATCGATCCCCGCTTCAGCGAGCAGTGCCTGCACGGCCTGCGCGCCGGCGGCGACGTGATCCGGCGCCTCGGGCGAGCGCGCCGCGCCGACGAGGGCGAGGAGCTGGCGCGCGATCGGGTTGCTCGACCACTTGTTCATCTGGTAGGCGATCTCGGTGAGCGTGGGCGAATCGTCGGTGGCTACGAGCCATTCGCTTGTGGCTGGGGCGGGCGCATCGGCGGGCAGCAGCCGGCCGCCGAGCTCGCGCCAGATGCCTTCGAGCATGGCCGAGGCGAAGCGCTCGGCGGGTAGCGGCGAGAGTCCGAGCCAGCGGATGCCGCAGCTCGTCGGATAGCGTCCGGAAAGGGTGATCGCCACGCCTTGCGCATCTTCCTGCACACCCGTCTCGAGGCGTTTGACGACGTCGGCGGGGCAGAGGCCGGCCTCGATCTTCAGGGCGTTGCCGACGTTCACGCCGGCAAGCGGCGGGTGCAGCGTGGCGAGTGCCCGCGTGCCGTCGGGAGAGGGCTGGATCTGCACGATCACCGTGTTGAAATTGACGAGTTCCGCGCTCGCGGGGGTGTTGTAGGGTCGATAGCCGTCGCCGTCGAAGGCGAACGGGTCGGTCGGGGGGATGCGCAGCCCGTCGGCCTCCAGCCTCAACCGTCCACGGATGGTCTGGATCCCCAGCGCGCGCGCCGTGCGCAGCAGCTTCCAGGCCCGCTCGGCGGTGAGGTAAGGGTCGCCGTCGCTTTGCAGCACCAGATCGCCCACGAGCTCCTGACCGAGCACATGGCCGCGGGCCACCAAGCGGCTCGTCCAGCGGCGCTGGGCGCCGAAGGTTTCGTAGGCGGCGAAGGTGGTGACGAGCTTCATCACCGAGGCCGGGTTGCGCGGCACGGTCTCGTTCGCCGCCAGGAGCGGCGCGCCGCCTTCCAGGGGCTGGATGAGGACGGAGACGGCCTCGGGCGGCACCTGCGCTTTGTTCAGGGCTTCGCGCACCGGCGGCGGGAGCGTGTCGGCGCGAACGTCCTCCGGCCCCAGCCAAGGAAGCGCGGCGAAGAGAATGAGGAGGAGGATGCGCACGGCGGCGGGCAGGAGCGGGCGCCAGGTGCGCCGCCCGTTCATTGCTCCAGGGCCCACAGGCTCTCCAGCGGTTCGCGCGCGCGGATGAGGCGGTGCGCCGCCCCTTCGACGAGCACTTCGGCCGGGCGCGGCCGGGCGTTGTAGTTCGAGCTCATGGCCATGCCGTAGGCGCCGGCCGAGAGCACCGCCAAAAGGTCGCCCGCTTCGAGGGCGAGTTCGCGCCCGCGGCCGAGAAAATCGGACGATTCGCACACCGGCCCGACCACGTCGTAGCGGCGTACCGGTCCGGAGCGCGGCACGACCGGGACGATCTCGTGCCAGGCGTCGTAGAGCGCCGGGCGCATCAGGTCGTTCATGCCGGCATCGACCAGGGCGAAGTCCTGTTCCTCGCCGTGCTTGAGGTATTCGACGCGCGTGAGCAGCAAACCCGCGTTGCCGACGAGGGAGCGCCCCGGCTCGAACATCAGCCGCTCGGGCCGATCGGCGAAACGCTCGGCGAGCGCGCGCAGCACGGCGGGGATGTCGGGCGGGGTCTCGTCGCGGTAGCGGATGCCTAACCCTCCGCCCAGGTCGATGTGCCGCAGCGCGATGCCGTTGCGCTCGAGCTGCTCTACCGCGTCTTTCACGCGCTCGGCAGCTTCCAGCAGCGGGGAAGGGTCGAGCAGCTGCGAGCCGATGTGGCAGGCGATGCCCACGAGCTCGAGCTCGGGCATCGACTTGGCCTGGCGGTAGAGCGCGAGCGCTTCCGCCACGGGAATGCCGAACTTGTTGCGCTTGAGCCCGGTGGAGATGTAGGGATGCGTCTTGGGGTCGACGTCGGGGTTGATGCGTAGCGCCACCGGGGCGCGTCGCCCCATCTCGCGGGCGATGTGCGCGATGCGGGTGAGTTCCGCCGCCGATTCGACGTTGAACACGCCGATTCCGACTTCCAGCGCGCGGCGGATCTCGGCGGCCCCTTTGGCGACGCCCGAGAAGACGACGCGCTTCGCCTCACCGCCGGCCGCGAGCACGCGCTCGAGCTCGCCGCGGGAGACGATGTCGAAGCCCGCTCCGCGCGCAGCGAGCAGCCGCAGGATCGATAGGTTGCCATTGGCCTTGACCGCGTAGCAGATCTCGGCGCGCTCGGGCGGCAGCGCCGTGCGATAGCGCTCGAACGCTTCTTCGATCGCCGTGCGCGAATAGACGTAGCAGGGCGTGCCGTAAGTGGCGGCGATGGTCGTGAGCGGAACGTCTTCGAGGGCGAGTCCGTGCGCCGTGACCCGTAGCGTCGGCATGGGAAAATTCATTTCGATCCCCCCGAGGAGGGCGGGGAAGGCAGGTAGAGCGGTCCTTTCACGCCGCAGCCGGAAAGCGCCAGGGCAAGGACGAGGGGGAGGAGAAAACGCATGGTCTGCAGGAAGGAAGTTCGGTCGAAACGCTATCCTAGCAGAGCCGGGGGCAGGGGGAAAGCAAAACGCCCGCTCGGGGCGGGCGTTTCACGCAACGCGGTGCATGGCACCGCATTCAGTTTGCGACTCAGGCCGCGCTTTGGGAAGCGCTCGCCGAGGGTTTCCGGGCAGCCGTCGCCGCCGGAGCGGCTTTGGTGGCGAGCTGCTGCGAGGCGGAGGTCACGGCCTTGACGGTGGCGTTGGTCGCCGCCGTCATGTTGGCTTCGGCGATCTCGGCCACCTGTTTGGCGGCCTTGGCGAGATTGTCATAGGCGCTGTTGGCCGCGGCGATGGCGGACTTGGCCGCAGCGATGACCGTCTCGGCACCGGTGGGTGCGGACTTGGCCATCTTGTCGAGCAGCTCGATCATCTGCCGGTTGAGATCGGAGAGCTGGGTCTCGACGATCTTGGCGATCTCGGTCTGGCTCTGCTGCAGCACTTCGTAGACGTTGCGCTGATAAGCGAGCGTTTTCTCGATCGAGGGGGTGAGGGCTTCCTGCTGCAGCTTGAAGAATTCCTGCGCGTCCTTGGTCTCGGCCACTTGCTTGGCGTGGGCGAGCGACTGTTCGATCGTTTCGCGCAGGGCGTTCATCTGCAGCGCGATGAGGCGTTCGATGGTGGAGAAGCCGGAACTGGCGACGGCGAGCCAGGCATCGGAGATTTGACGGCCGCGTTGGGTGAGGGTGTCGGTGGTGCTCATGGTACGTCCTCCTTGAGGGATTGAGATTGCTGCATCGCAGCAACGCACTCACTATAGTTCAAGGATTTCTGCGTGTCAAGTGATTTTGTGCGTTGCACAAAGCCTTTGAATGTTCGATGCCTTGCAAGGTTCCGCGCCACGATCCTCACCCAAGAGGATCGTGGCGCGGGTGCAGCGTCGGGATGCCGGGAGATCAGCGGTGCTTGAACTGCGGCGCGCGTTTCTCGAGGAAGGCAGCCATGCCTTCCTTCTGGTCTTCGAGCGCGAAGCTGGAATGGAAAGTGCGGCGCTCGAAGAGGAGTCCCTCGTTGAGGGGGCTCTCGTAGGCGCGGTTGACGCACTCCTTGATCATCATGACCACCGGCAGCGAGTAGCTGGCGATGGTCTTGGCGGTCTCGAGGGCCTCTTCGAGCAGCCGCTCGGCCGGGACCACGCGCGCCACCAGGCCGCTGCGCTCGGCTTCTTCGGCGTCCATGAAGCGGCCGGTGAGACACATCTCCATGGCTTTTGCCTTGCCCACGGCGCGCGGCAGGCGCTGGGTGCCACCGGCGCCGGGCAGGATGCCGAGCTTGACTTCGGGCTGGCCGAACTTGGCGTTGTCGGCGGCGATGATGAGGTCGCACATCATGGCGAGCTCGCAGCCGCCGCCCAAAGCGAAACCGGCCACCGCGGCGATCACCGGCTTGCGGCAGGTCTTGACGCGTTCCCAGTTGCGCGTGATGTAGTTGCCCTTGTAGGCGTCCATGTAGGAGAAATTGGCCATGGCGGCGATGTCGGCGCCGGCGGCGAAGGCTTTCTCGCTGCCGGTGATGACGATGGCGCCGATTCCTTCGTCGGCCTCGAAGACGTCGAGCGCATGCCCCAGCTCGTCGACCAGCGCATCGTTGAGGGCGTTGAGCTGCTTGGGCCGGTTGAGCCGGATGAGACCGACGCGGCCGTGGGTCTCGACGATGATGTTCTGGTAGTCCATGAAGTGCTCCTCTCGTGGGTGGGAAAAACTCATTGTCCGCCGTCGTCCTTGGGCTGGATCACGGCGCGCACGCGGCCCGAGGGGGCGCTGGAGGCACCGCCGGCGGTGGTGACGTAGTACTGGTCGGTGTTCTGGTCGTATTCGATGTAGGCGCCGCGTACTTCGTCCTGGCCGGAAGTGGCGCGGGCCCGGCCGATGAGCTTGATCTTGTTGGTGCGCGCGTCGTACTCGAGCCGCTCGGCTTCTCCGGTGACCCATTCGTTGCTGTTGTCGCGCTTCTGCTTGAAGGTGGCGAGCCTGCCGCCCTGGGCGGTGGCCACGCCCGTCTTGAAGCCCTGCTCGTCTTGCGTCACGACCACGCGATCGCCCCGGATCTCCAGCGTGCCCTGTTTCATGAGCACGTTGCCCTCGAAGACGTGCACTTTCTGCCGGTCGTCGACGTGGATGCGGTCGGCATCGATCTCGATGGGCTTTTGTTTGTCGGCCTTCTCCGCGTGCGCGAGCGGCACGGCGAGCGCGGACAGCAGGCAGAGGAGCAGAAAAAGGCGGGTCATCGGCTGGGACTCCGTCGGGGGGCGGGTTGGCGGGAATCGGGTCTGGCGCGAGGGGCGGGTGCGGCCGCCTTGCCGGCAGCGGGGTTTGCCGGTGCAAGCGCGTTGGCAGCCGTCTTGGGCTCGGGCGGCCAATGCACGTGCGCGTTGCCGATCAGGGTGATTTTCGCGAGATGGTCTTCGGCCTCCATCCGGTCGCCGGTGGCGCGGCGCTCGCCGCGAGTGATCACGACGGGCAGGTCGGAGCGGGCGCGGCCCTCGTCGGGCCACCAGACGAGCATCTGCCCCTCGTAGCGGGTCTCGGCGCCGTCGAGCACTCGGGTGACGAGCACGTCGCCGAAGGCTTCGATGCGCTCGCCATGATCGAAGACGTCGGCCCGCTGGGCACGGCCGGTGAAGCGCACGTCCTCGCGCAGGGACGTGACGCGCGGACGCTCGAGCGCGGTCCGATCGCCGGCGAGGTAATGGATGGCATGATCGGCCTCGATGTGGTGCATGGGCAGACCGGTATCGGAATAGACGTCGACCGCGAGCTCGCCGGAGACGAGGTCGATCTCGCCGGCGGGCTCCACGGGAGGCGACTGCGTGAGCAGATTCACCCGCCGTTCGAGCCAGAAGGAGAAGGCGGCCACCAGCGTGGCGAAGAGGAGCGGCAGGAGGACGGTGGGGCGGAGGAGGGTCATGGGGCGCGAAGGTAGGGCGCGAGGAGCTCGTCCCAGCGCCCTTGGGCGTGCAGGAGGAAGTCGCACAGCGCGCGCACGGCGCCGCGCCCGCCCGGGCGAGGGGCGATCCAGTCGGCGCGCGACTTGACGAGCTCGTGCGCGTCGGCCGGCGCCGCGCTGAAGCCGCAGGAAAGCATGAGGGGCAGGTCGACGACGTCGTCGCCCATGTAGCCGGCCGCCTCGAACCCGAGCCCGCGCGCGGCGAGCCGCGTCGCCATCTCGGCGTGTTTGTCTTCGATTCCCATCGCCAGCGGCAGCCCCAGCTCGGCGCAGCGGCGCGCCAGGGCGGCGGAAGTTCGGCCGGAAATGACGATCGGTTCGATTCCAGCGCGGGCGAGCAGCTTGAGTCCGTGCCCGTCGAGCGTATGGAACGCCTTGAGGGTGTCGCCCTCGGGGCCGTAGTAAAGGCGCCCGTCGGTGAGCACGCCGTCGACGTCGAAGCCCATTAGACGTACGCGGGCGGCTTTGGCCGTGGCGGTGGTCATCACAGCACCTTGGCGCGCATGAGGTCGTGCATGTGCAGCGCCCCGACGAGCCGGCCGTCCTCGACCACCAGCATCTGGCTGATGCGCGCATCTTCCATGCGGCGCGCCGCTTCGGCGGCGAGCGCCTCGGGGGAGATGGTCTTGGGCGATGGGTTCATGCGCTGCGCGAGCGTCTCGCTGCGCAGGTCGGCGCCCTGTTCGATGGTGCGGCGCAGGTCACCGTCGGTGAAGATGCCCAGCGGCCGGTCGTCGGCATCGACCACCGCGACCATGCCCATGCCGCCGCGCGACATGGTGAGCAGCGCTTCGGTGAGGGGAACGTTGGGTGGCGCGGTCGGGACCTCGGGGCGCGGGCGCATGACGTCGGCCACGCGCGTGAGCAGCCGGCGCCCGAGCGCGCCGCCGGGGTGCGAGCGGGCGAAATCCTCCGGACCGAAGCCGCGCGCTTGCAGGAGCGCGATCGCGAGCGCGTCGCCCATGGCGAGCGCGGCGGTGGTGCTCGCAGTGGGGGCGATGTTGTGCGGGCAGGCTTCTTCGCGCACGCTCACGTCGAGGTGCACGTCGCTCTGGCGCGCGAGCGGCGAGTCCGGCCGACCGGTGAGGGCGATCAAGGCGGCGCCCTGGCGCTTGATGGCGGGCAGGATCATCAGCACCTCGTCGCTCGCGCCAGAGTAGGAGATGGCGATGACGACGTCGTCGGGGGCGATCATGCCGAGATCCCCGTGCGCGGCCTCCGCGGCATGGACGAAGTAGGCGGGGGTGCCGGTCGAGGCGAGGGTGGCGGCGATCTTGCGCCCGATATGGCCGGATTTGCCCACGCCGGTGACGATGACCCGGCCGCGCGCGCCGAGGACGAGCCGCACGGCTTCGGCGAAGGAAGGGCCGAGCCGCTCGGCGAGGGCGGCGATGGCTTCGGATTCGATGCGCAGGGTGCGCCGGGCGCTCTCGAGGATGCGCCCGGGATCGAGAGGGCGATCCATGGGCTCGGCTGCGGCCTCGTTTATACTGGGAAGCCCAGTATAGCAAAAACGCAGGGAGCGGGTTTTTCATGGAGGGAGGCTTGACGACGGTCTTGCTGCTGCTGGCGGGTTCGCTCGCGGCGGTAGCCTTGTTCAAGAGCATGGGCTTGCCGGCGCTGATGGGGTATCTGCTCGTCGGCGTGGCGGTGGGGCCGCACGCGCTCGGCCTGATGCCGGAGGAGGGCGGGGCGGCGGTGCTGGCCGAGTTCGGCGTCGTCTTCCTCATGTTCTCGATCGGCCTGGAGTTCTCGTTGGCGCAGTTGAACGCGATGCGCCGCGTGGTCCTGGGCCTGGGGGCGCTGCAGGTGCTCGTCACGCACCTGGTGTTCACGCTCCTCGGCTGGTCTCTGGGTTTGTCGCTGCTGGCGGCCTGGGCGCTGGGCGGGGCACTGACGATGTCTTCGACGGCCATCCTCTCGAAACTGCTCGTCGAGCGGCTGGAGCTCGACAAAGCGCACGGACGGGAAGTGATCGGTGTGCTGCTCTTCCAGGATCTGGCGGTGGTGCCGCTGCTCATTCTGGTGCCCGCCCTGGCGGCGCCCGACGGCGAGCGCTGGTGGGTGACGCTGGGGGCGGCGGTGCTCAAGATCGCCGTGCTGCTCGTGCTGGTGCTGCGCTTCGGACAGCCGGTGATGCGCCGCTGGTTCACCTGGGTGGCGCGGCAGAAATCGCCCGAACTCTTCATGCTCAACGTCCTGCTGGTGACGCTGGGGATGGCTGCGCTCTCCAACGCCCTGGGACTGTCGCTGGCGCTGGGGGCGTTTCTCGCCGGCATGCTGATCTCGGAGACGGAATACCGCTACCAGGTGGAAGAGGACATCAAGCCGTTTCGCGATGTACTGCTCGGTCTCTTCTTCATTACGGTGGGCATGTTCCTCGACGTGGGCGAGGTGACGCGCAATTTCGTCTTCGTCGTGCTGCTGCTCGTCGGCATGCTGGGCATCAAGGCGGCGGTGGTGTGGGGCGCCTCGCGCGCCCTGGGTTCGAACGCGGCAGTGGCGATGCGCTCGGCACTGTGGCTATGTACGGGCGGCGAGTTCGGCTTCGTGCTGCTCGCGCAGACGGCGGGGCTGGGTCTGCTGCCGTCGGCATGGCTGCAGACGGCGGTGGCGGCGCTAGTCTTGTCGATGCTGGCCGCACCCTTGATCGTCGCGGTGTCCGATCGGCTGGTGCTGCGCTTCGTCGCCTCAGAGTGGCTCGCCCGCTCGATGGAACTCACCCAGATCGCCTCGCGCACCATGCTCGTCAAGCAGCACGTGCTGGTGCTCGGCTACGGGCGCACGGGTCAGTATCTGGCGCGGCTGCTCGAGCACGAGGCGGTGCCCACGGTGGCGCTCGACCTCGATCCGGAGCGGGTGCGGGAGGCGGAAGTGGCCGGCGAGAGCGTACTCTACGGTGACGCGAGCCGGCGCGAGACCCTGATCGCGGCGGGTTTGTTGCGGGCGCGGGCGGTGGTGGTGACCTTTGCCGAACTGGGGGCATCGCTGCGCGTGCTGTCGGTGCTGCGCGAATTGCGCCCGGACGTGCCGGTGGTGGTACGCGCCCGCACCGAGAACGACGTCGATCGCTTGATGGCGGCCGGAGCGACGGCGGTGATCTCGGAGGCGATCGAGGTGAGCCTGATGCTGGCCACGCACACGCTGGCGCTCATCGGCATGCCGCTCACGCGCGTGGCGCGGCGCATCCGCGAGATCCGGGCGCAGCGCTATGCGCTGCTGCGCGGCTATTTCGCCGGCCGCTCCGACGAGAGCGAAGCGGGCGAGGGCGGCATGCGTCTGCATTCGGTGCTTTTGTCGCCCGATTCCTGGGCGGTAGGGCGGCGCCTGGGCGATGTGGGATTGGAAGGATGCGGCGTGACGGTGGCGGCGGTGCGCCGGCGCGGCATCCGCGCTCAGGCACCGGAGCCGCAGCTGGTATTGCAGGCGGGCGATGTGGTGATCCTGCGCGGCGAGCAGGCAGCGCTCGAGCGCGGCGAGGCGATCCTGCTGCAGGGGCAGTGAGCGCTCGCGAATCGAGTCGCTGGATGGGCTCCGTGCGCTGGATCGACGAGCGGGTCGATCAATCGCTGACCGTCGTGCGCAGTTTTTCCTTGCCGCCGGGGCGGGTCGGTTCCGCACCGAAGCAGCGCTCGGGAATCTGGCCCGAAGCGGAGGCGCGCACCGTGCCGTCGAGCAGGTCGATGCGGCGCACGCCGAGCTGCAGGCTGTCGCCCACGCGGCGGTAAGTGCCCACGAGGGCGTAGCGGTCGATGACGCTATCTTGCCGGATCTCTTCGGGGTTGCGGGTGAGCAGGCGCAGGCCGTCTTCGTCGAGGGTGAGGTGTTCGCCTACATCGACCTGGCGCATGGGCGTGGCGCAATGTCGGCTCCACGCCAGACCAAACGCTTCGCCCAAGGCCTTGCCGAAGCGACCCGTGCGGTAACCATCCACCTCGACGAAATCGGGGATGATGACGCTGCCCCCGCGTGGGCAGGTTTGTTGCGCCATGCGCCCGAGTTCGCTCTCGAGCGTATCGGGGCACATGCTGGCCGTGGGGACGAGGCTGCAGGCGGGAAGAAGCCCTGCCGTGAGTAATGCCGCAGCCGCGGCCGAGAGGCGGAGGATCATTTGCCGCGGATGATGCGCATCGGTTTGAGCTGGTCGCCATCGACGAGCAGCCGGGCGACGAAGTCGTCGATGGGCAGGCTGATCTGGCCGGAGCTCACCACCACGCCGGTATTGACGTCGATGACCCGGGCGTTCACGAAGACTTCGTCGTCGGTGATCGAATAGGTGCCGGCGAGCACTCCGGCGACCAGGTATTGATATTCGAGCAGTTTGGGGTCGCGCGTGAGGACGAATTCGCCCGCAGGATTTACGGCTACCGCTTTGCTCAGGCGGATGTCGTAGACGTTCCAGTGGCGCACCTGCAGCTCGTGGATGAGGTTTTCCGTGATGAGGCGCCCCAGCGGCGAGGTATCGTCGAGATCGTCGAGATTGACGAAGGTGCTCGCCAGCACGGCCGGTAGCAGGTTCTTGTGCTGGATGTTGCGTTCGATCTGGTCGGCGAGAAAGATGATTTTGCTGTTGAATCGGGCCGCGCCGGAATTGGCTGGACGGTAGGCGAGGGCGTCGGGGGCGGTTGCAGGGCTTGCCGGGGCGGCAGGAGCAGAGGTGGTGCTCACTTCGCGGGTGGCGCTCTGGGCGCAAGCCGCCAGCAGCAGGGCGAGGCAAAGAGGGGCGAGGCGTTTCATCGTCGTTCTCCTGGACATCAATTGCGCTCGCGTGGGCGATGGGTGACGAGGAAGTCTTCGCCAGACGAGGGGTCGTAATTTTCGACGTACGTGTAGGCATAAGCGCCCGGCGGAGGCGAAGGTTTGCGGGTGCCGCGAACGCTTGCGCTGGCCTCCGGACCACCGTTGCCGCTCACGACGACCTGTACATTCTGATGCTGCGAGGCGCAGCCGGCAAGGAGGATGAGCGTCAGGAGTGAGGGTAAAAGTGTCAGGGGGCGCATTTTGCTGGGCTCCGGGTTTTGTAGGGTTATCGGCGCACCGAGCGCGGACTTTAGGATTTTCGTCGCGGCCGGCTGCTTGGTCCCGTTTGCGGGCTTCGTGTATCATTGGGCAGATCCGAGGTGGAAGTGAGACGGTGACGACGAATCCTCATTCTGCAGATCCAGTGGTCGAGTTGCGCGGCGTCGACGCCGGCTACGGCGAGCGCCTGATCCTCTCCGGCATCGATTTTTCGGTGCGCCGCGGGCAGCTCGTGGCCGTGATGGGCGGCAGCGGTTCGGGCAAGACGACTTTGCTGCGTCTCGTCTCCGGCCAGCTGCGCGCCCGCAAGGGAAGCGTGCGCGTGTTCGGCCAGTCTCTGGAGCGCATCTCCGAAAAGGAGCTCTACGCCCTGCGCCGGCGCATGGGGATGCTCTTCCAGTTCGGTGCGCTCTTTACCGATCTGTCGGTGTTCGACAACGTCGCTTTCCCCTTGCGTGAGCACACCGACCTGCCCGAATCCATGATCCGCGACCTCGTGCTCTTGAAGCTCAACGCGGTGGGTCTGCGGGGAGCCGCCACGCTCATGCCCAGTGAGCTCTCGGGTGGCATGGCGCGGCGCGTGGCGCTTGCCCGCTCGGTGGCGCTCGACCCGGAACTCATCATGTACGACGAGCCTTTCGCCGGGCTCGATCCGATCTCGCTCGGCGTGATCGGGCAGGCAATCCGCAAGCTCAACGATGCGCTGGGTGCCGCCTCCATCCTGGTGACGCACGACGTGGTCGAGTCGCTGTCCATCGTCGATTACGTCTATCTCGTCTCGCAGGGGAAGATCATCGCCCAGGGCACGCCCGACGAAATCCGGAATTCCCCCGATCCCTTCGTGCATCAGTTCATTTACGCCGAAGCCGACGGACCCGTGCCGTTTCATTATCCGGCGCCTCCTCTCGAAGAAAGCTTGCTCCTCGAAGCGGAGGTTGCGCCATGATCCAGCTGCTGCGTACCCTGGGGCATCTCACCGTCGATGGGGTGTGGCAGGTCGGATTCGCGACCCGCTTCCTCTTCGCGATGCTGCGCCACTCGGGGCCGTCGTTCGCGCGTTTTTCCCTCACGATCCGCGAGCTCTATTTTTCTGGCGTATTGTCGCTCGTCATCATCGTGGTTTCGGGCGCGTTCGTCGGCATGGTGCTGGGCTTGCAGGGCTACGACACCCTGCAGCGATTCGGTTCGGAGTCGGCGCTCGGCAGCATCGTGGCGCTGTCGCTGCTGCGCGAGCTCGGGCCGGTGGTGGCGGCGCTGCTCTTCGCCAGCCGTGCCGGTTCGGCGGTCACCGCCGAGATCGGCCTCATGAAGGCCACCGAGCAGCTCACGGCCATGGACATGATGGCCGTCAACCCCATCGCCCGCGTGGTGGCGCCGCGCTTCTGGGGCGGGGTGCTGTCCATGCCGCTCTTGGCGGCCATCTTCAGCACCGTCGGGGTCATCGGCGGCTGGTTCATCGGCGTGGTGGTCATCGGCGTGGACAACGGCACCTTCTGGTCGCAGATGGCCAATTCCGTCGACTTCCGCGAAGACGTGGTGAACGGTGTCGTCAAGAGCTTCGTGTTCGGCTGGGCGGTTAGCCTCATCGCGGTCTTCCAAGGCTACGACTGCACGCCGACGGCCGAGGGCGTGTCGCGGGCGATCACGAAGACGGTGGTCTATTCCTCGCTGATGGTGCTGGCGTTGGATTTCATTCTGACTTCTTTCATGTATATCGGTAAATGACGGACGGGCGACGGTCCCGGGAGTGGCGATGAATCGAGCGATACTGGATCTGTGGGTGGGGGCGTTCGTGGCGCTGGGGTTCGCGGCGCTGATGTTCCTGGCGATGCAGGTGGCCAACGTCTCGGAGGAAGGAACGCGGGGCGAGACGATCACGCTGCGCGCGCGCTTCGAGGACATCGGCGGGCTCAAGGTCAAGGCTCCGGTCAAGAGCGCCGGGGTGGTCGTGGGCCGGGTCGCAGCGATCCGTTTCGACCCGCAGACGTACCAGGCCGAAGTGGAAATGAAGGTCTCGGCGGCCTATCCTTTTCCCAAAGATACGATCGCTTCGATCTTGACCTCGGGCCTCTTGGGCGAGCAATATGTCGGGCTGGCGGCCGGAGCCGATAGCGAGATGCTCAAGGACGGCGATCGCATCGAGATGACCCAGTCGGCGCTGGTGCTGGAAAAGCTGATCGGCCAGTTCCTGTTCAACAAGGCGGCCGAAGGCGGCAGCAAATAGCGAGGAAAGGGGAACGAGGTGAACAAGAAAACCCGTGCGATCGCGGCGATCGCCGCCTGCGTGGCAATGTCGGGCTGCGCGACCAGCCAACCGTCCAATCCCAAGGACCCTTGGGAAGGCTTCAACCGGGCGATGTTCCAGGTCAACGACGCGCTCGATACCGTCGTGATCCGCCCGGCGGCGGTGGTCTACGACAACGTCCTGCCTTCTCCGGTGAAGACGGGCGTGGGCAACTTCTTCAGCAACCTGGGCGATCTGGGCAACGCGGCCAACAACCTGCTGCAGGGCAAGCCGCAGGCAGCCTTGAACGACCTCGTTCGCTTCGCCTTCAACTCCACCTGGGGGCTGCTTGGCGTGCTCGACATCGCGAGCGAGGCGGGTTTGCCCAAGCACAACGAAGATTTTGGCCAGACGCTCGCCGTGTGGGGCGTGGGCGACGGCCCTTACCTCGTGCTGCCGCTCTTCGGTGGTCACAACCTGCGCGACACCGCCGCGCTGCCGGTCGACTACTACAGCGATCCGACCACCTACGTCGAAGGCGATGCGGCGAAATATTCCTTCAAGGCGGCCGAGATCGTGGTCAAGCGCGCCGAGCTGCTGCCGGCCGATCGGGCTACCGAAGGGCAGATCATCGACAAGTACGCACACCTGCGCGATGTCTACTTCCAGCGGCGTAATTATCTGATACACGACGGCAACCCGCCGATCGAATATGAGGATTTCAACGGCAACGGCGCTTCGAACGGCGGGAGTCGCTGAATATCTGGCTTTCCCGAACCCGACATGAGAGAGGATGTGCGATGAAGCAAACGATGATGCGGCGATGGTTGGCCGCCTGCCTGGCTCTACTGGCCCTGACATGGGGGGCGGCCCTGCGGGCCGAACCCAAGGCGCCGGACGTGCTGGTCAAGGAGATTTCCGACGAGGTGATCGAGCGGCTCAAACAGCGTCCGATCAAGACCGATGCGGACATGAACGAATGGCTCGCCTACGTGGAGCAGCGCGTCCTGCCGCATTTCGACTTCGAGCGCATGACGATGCTCGCCGTCGGTCAGCCCTGGCGCCAGGCCACACCCGAGCAGCGCAAACGCCTCACCCAGGAATTCAAGACCCTGCTGGTGCGCACCTACGCCAACGCGCTGCGTGAGTACCGCGACGAGAAACTCGAATTCAAGCCGCTGCGCATGGCGCCGGGCGACAAGACCGTGCGCGTCTCCTCGATGGTGATCCGTCCTGGCAGCGAGCCGATCGCCATCGACTACGTCATGGAACTCAAAGGTGACGGCTGGAAAGTGTTCGACGTGGTGGTGGCCGGCGTGAGCCTGGTCACCAGCTATCGCAGCACCTTCGGCCAGGAGATCCAGGCCAAGGGGATCGACGGGCTCATCCAGACACTTGCCGAGAAGAATGCCCACGGCGAGACCATGCCGGCCGATACGGCGAAGCAGGGGTGAGCAAGGCGATGTCTGCTTCAGGCCAGGCGCTGCGCGTGCCGCTCGAAGGGCGCATCGATCTACGCAGTGTCACCGGTTTCCTCGACCGCTGGCCGGAGGGGGTCGCTGCCGGCTCGCGCGTCCTCGTCGATGCTTCTGGCGTGAGCGGCTGCGATTCCTCGCTGGTGGCCCTCCTCATCGACTGGCTGCGTCGGGCGCGCCGGTGCGGGGCCACGATCGAGATCGCCGGTCTGCCACATCAGGCGCTGGCGCTCGCGCAGCTCTACGGCGTCGATACCCTGTTGCCCTTGGCGCCGGAGCCGTCCGGGACATGACCGCTGCCATTGCCTTGCAAGGCGCCGTCAAGCGCTATGGTGGCTTTACGGCGCTCGCTGGCGTAGACCTCACCATCGAGCGCGGCGAATTCTTCGGCCTGCTCGGACCCAACGGGGCAGGCAAGACCACGCTCATTTCGCTTCTGGCGGGGCTGGCGCGCCCGAGCGAGGGCAGCGTGCGCGTCATGGGCTTCGATGTCGTGCGCGACTACCGCCAGGCGCGCCGTGCCATCGGCGTGGTTCCTCAGGAGCTCGTCTTCGACCCCTTCTTCACGGTGCGCGAGATCCTGCGCATCCAGTCCGGCTATTTCGGCCTCACCCGCAACGAAGCCTGGATCGAGGAGCTGCTGCATGGCCTGGGGCTGGCCGACAAGGCCGAGGCCAACATGCGCACGCTCTCGGGTGGGATGAAGCGCCGGGTACTGGTGGCGCAGGCCCTGGTACATCGCCCGCCGGTGATCGTGCTCGACGAGCCCACCGCCGGCGTGGACGTGGAGCTGCGCCACGGCCTGTGGCAGTTCATCCAGAAGCTCAACGATCAAGGACACACGATTCTGCTCACCACCCATTATCTCGAAGAGGCCGAGTCGCTGTGCCACCGCATCGCCATGCTCAAGGCCGGCCGCATCGTGGCGCTCGATACCACCGAGCGGCTGCTCGCGCGCTTCCAGGCCCATGAGCTGGAAGTGCGGCTCGACCAACCCCAGGCGGCGCTCGCCTTGGGCGGCGAGGCAGGCGAGGATGGCTGGGTGCGCATCCCCTTCGAGCACTACACCGACATCGAACTCATCTTGCGCCGCCTGCGCGAGGCCGGGGCCGAGGTGCGCGAGCTACGCGTGGGCGAGCCGGATCTGGAGCGCGTCTTCGTCGAGGTGATGCGAAGTGCCTGAATGTTTCGGCGCGGGGTTCCGCACGCTCTTCTACAAGGAAGTGATGCGCTTCTGGAAAGTGGCTTTCCAGACGGTGGCCGCGCCCATCCTCAACGCGCTGCTCTTTCTGCTCATCTTCTCCAACGTGCTCGACCGGCATGTGACGACCTACGGCGAGGTACCCTATACGGCCTTTCTCATCCCGGGTCTTGCGATCATGTCGGTGCTGCAAAACGCTTTCGCCAACTCCAGCTCTTCGCTCATTCAGAGCAAGGTGACGGGTAACATCGTCTTCGTGCTCCTGCCGCCTTTGTCGCACCAGGAATTTTTCTGGGGCTACGCGCTCGCCTGCGTGGTGCGGGGACTCGCCGTGGGGTTGGGGGTGATCCTGGTGGGGCTCGTCTTCGTCGATCTGCCGCTCGCCGCGCCGCTGTGGGCGCTCGCTTTTGCGGTGATCGGTTCGCTGCTGCTGGGGTCGCTGGGAATCGTCGCCGGCATCTGGGCGGACAAGTTCGACCAGCTCGCCGCCTTCCAGAACTTCCTCGTCATGCCGCTCACCATGCTCTCGGGGGTGTTCTACTCGATCGCGGCGCTACCTCCCTTCTGGCAGAAAGTGTCCCACCTCAACCCGTTCTTCTTCCTGATCGACGGCTTTCGCTATGGCTTTTTCGGCCAGGCGGACACCAATCCCTGGGTGAGTCTGGGGGTGTCGCTCGCGGCCACGGCCGTGGTGGTGGCGCTGACGCTGGCCCTGCTCGCCCGCGGCTACAAACTGCGTCAATGAGCTTCCTGGAGCCCGACATGTACGATCCCAAGGCGATCGAAGCGGCCATCGCGGCCCATCTGCCCTGCCTGCACGTGCAGGTCGAGGGCAAGGATGGGGTGCATTTCACCGGCCTGGTGGTGAGCGAGGCGTTTCGCGGCAAGCGCAAGGTGCAGCAGCACCAGCTGGTCTATCAGGCGCTGGGCCCGGCGATGGGCACGGAGATCCACGCCCTTGCGCTCACCACCCTCACGCTCGAGGAGTGGGAACGGCTGCGCTCCGAGCTCGAGTCGCGCTGAAGGAGAACGGGGTGGACAAACTCGCCATCGTCGGCGGCGCGCGGCTTGCCGGTGAGATCCCCGTCTCCGGGGCGAAGAACGCGGCGCTGCCCATTCTGTGCGCGGCGCTGCTCACCGACGAGCCGCTCGAGATCGAGAACGTTCCGCGCTTGCGCGACGTCGACACCCTGCTCGCGCTCCTGGCGCGCATGGGGGTGGCGATCGAGCGCGAGGGTGCGACCCTGCGGCTGCAGGCGCAGCGCATCGCGTCCCCCGAAGCGCCTTATGAGCTCGTCAAGACGATGCGCGCCTCCATCCTCGTGCTGGGGCCGCTGATGGCGCGCTGCCGCGAAGCCGTCGTGAGCCTGCCCGGCGGCTGTGCCATCGGCGCGCGCCCGGTCGACCAGCACATCAAGGGGTTGCAGGCGCTGGGTGCCGAGGTGCGCGTCGAACACGGCTACATCCACGCCACCACGCCAGGATTGCGCGGGGCGCGGCTCGTGCCCGATCTGGTCACCGTCACCGGTACCGAGAACCTGCTCATGGCCGCGTGCCTGGCCGAGGGGACGACGGTGATCGAAAACGCCGCGCGCGAACCGGAGGTGAGCGATCTCGCCCGCTGCCTGGTGGCCATGGGCGCGGACATCGAAGGCATCGGCACCGACACCCTGCGCGTGCGCGGCGTGCGTCGGTTGCATGGCGCCCGCTATCGCGTCATGCCCGACCGCATCGAGACCGGCACCTATCTGTGCGCCGCCGCCATCACGGGGGGGCAGGTCCGGCTCACCCGGGCCGATCCCGATGTGCTCGAAGCGGTGCTCGCCAAGCTCGCCGAGGCCGGTTGCCGCATCGAAACCGGCTCCGACTGGGTGGCGCTGGAGGCGCCGCCGCGGCTGCGGGCGGTGGACGTGCGCACCGCTCCCTACCCGGGTTTCCCCACCGACATGCAGGCGCAATTCATGGCCCTCGACACGGTGGCCGAGGGCAGCGGTGTCATCCGCGAAACCATCTTCGAGAACCGCTTCATGCACGCCGTCGAGCTGCAGCGACTCGGAGCCGACATCCGTATCGACGGCAACACCGCCGTGGTCAAGGGGGTGGCGCGGCTCGACGGGGCCACCGTCATGGCCACCGACCTGCGGGCATCTGCCGGGCTGGTGGTGGCCGCGCTCAAGGCCGAAGGCGAGACGGTGATCGAGCGCATCTATCATCTGGATCGCGGCTACGAGCAGCTCGAAGAAAAGCTCGGCGCCTTGGGTGCCCAGGTGCGCCGCATCCGGTAGAATCGGCTCATGGAACGGATCACGCTCGCGCTCTCCAAGGGGCGCATCTTCACCGAGACGCTGCCGCTGCTCGCAGCGGCCGGCATCGTGCCGCAGGACGACCCCGAGACCTCGCGTCGGCTCATCCTCGAGACCAACCGTCCCGAGGTGCGGCTGCTCATCGTGCGCGCCACCGACGTGCCCACCTACGTGCAATACGGGGCGGCGGACCTGGGCATCGCCGGGCGGGACGTGCTGCTCGAGCATGGCGGGCAGGGGCTGTATCAGCCGCTCGATCTGCGCATCGCCCGCTGCCGCCTGTGCGTGGCCGTGCCCGAGGGGTTCGATTATGGCGCGGCGGTTCAGCTCGGCAGCCGCATCCGCGTGGCGACCAAGTACCTCAAGACCGCCAAGGCGCATTTCGCCGCCAAGGGCGTACACGTCGATCTCATCAAGCTCTACGGTTCGATGGAACTCGCGCCCTTGGTTGGCCTGGCCGATGCCATCGTCGACCTCGTCTCGTCGGGCAACACGCTGCGCGCCAATCATCTGGTCGAGGTCGAGGAAATCATGTCCATTTCCAGCCGTCTGATCGTCAACCAGGCCGCCTTGAAGCTCAAGCGTACCTTGGTGCAGCCGCTCATCGACACCTTCGCGGAGACCCTCCATGACCAGCCAGACGCCTGATTCGTCCGCCGCGCGCATCCGCCGGCTGGACGTGCGCGACCCCGACTTCTTCGCCCAGCTCGACGCGCTGCTCGCCTTCGAGGCGCAGACGGACGAGGTCGTCGGCCGCGCCGTCGACGAGATCCTGCGCGCGGTGCGCACCACGGGCGATGCGGCGGTACTCGACTATACCCGCCGCTTCGATGGTCTGACCGTGACCCACATGGCCGAGCTGGAACTACCGAAGTCGGCGCTCGCCGAGGCCTTTGCCGCGCTGCCCGCCGAGCAGAAAGACGCCCTGGTGCGTGCCGCCGAGCGCATCGAAACCTTCCACGAGCGGCAAAAACTCGAGGGCTGGGTGATCGAGGAGGCGGACGGCACGCGCCTGGGGCAGAAAGTGACGCCGCTCGATCGCGTCGGGCTCTACGTCCCCGGCGGGCGCGCCGCCTATCCCAGCTCGGTGCTGATGAACGCCATCCCGGCCAAAGTGGCCGGCGTGGGCGAGCTCATCATGACCGTGCCCACGCCGCGCGGCGAGAAAAATCCCCTGGTGCTCGCCGCAGCGCACCTCACCGGAGTCGATCGCGTCTTCACCCTCGGCGGGGCGCAGGCGGTGGCGGCGCTCGCCTACGGCACACAGACGATTCCGCAGGTCGACAAGATCGTCGGCCCCGGCAACGCCTACGTGGCCGAAGCCAAGCGGCGCGTCTTCGGCGTGGTGGGCATCGACATGGTGGCGGGGCCCTCCGAAGTGCTGATCCTCTCCGATGGCTCGGGCGATCCGGCCTGGGTGGCGATGGATCTCTTCGCCCAAGCCGAGCACGACGAACTCGCGCAATCGATCCTGGTGAGCACGCAGGCGGATTTTCTGGATGCAGTGGCCGAAGCCATCGAGCGGCTACTGCCGACGATGCCGCGCCGCGAGGTGATCGCCGCCTCGCTCGCCCATCGCGGCGCGCTCATCCGGGTGGATGACCTGGAGCAGGCGGTGGCGATCGCCAACCGCATCGCCCCCGAGCACCTTGAGCTCGCCCTGGAAGATCCCGAACCCTGGGCCGACAAGATCCGTCATGCCGGGGCGATCTTCCTCGGCCACTGGTCGGTGGAGGCGATCGGCGACTACTGCGCCGGGCCGAACCACGTGCTGCCGACGATGCGCAGCGCCCGTTTCTCTTCCCCCCTGGGCGTCTACGATTTCCAGAAGCGCACGAGCCTCGTCGCCGTATCGCGCGCCGGCGCGCAAAAGCTCGCCCCCATCGCTGCCACGCTCGCCCAAGGCGAAGGGCTCATGGCGCACGCGCGTTCGGCGCAGATGCGCATTTTGCCTTGATGGCGTGAGAACCGATGAGGAAGGATCGATGGAACTATCCGCTGTTTTGACTCCGGCGCCGGAAGGGGGCTATGTGGCATTCAACCCCGAAACCGGCACGACGACGCAGGGCGAAACCATCGAAGAGGCTTTGGCCAACTTGCGTGAGGCGACGGCGCTCTACCTGGAGGAATTTCCCCTGGCCGTTGCCGGGCGGCCATTGCTGACGACGTTCGACGTGCCCGAACATGCCTAAATTGCCGGTCGTATCCGGGGCCGAAGTCGTGCGCGCTTTGGAGCGGCTCGGGTTCGTGATCGTGCGTCAGCGAGGCAGTCATCTCGTGATGCGTCGCGGCTCGGCAGGATGCGTCGTGCCGAATCACCGTGAGCTGAAAGTTGGCACTTTGGTCGGCGTGCTCAAGCAGGCTGGCGTTTCCATCGAGGCGTTTCTCGAGGCGCTTCATGCCTGATGCTTGACATGTAGATATGGTCTTTACTCCTAACCCCCCAGGATCTCGGCGAGCGCCTCCAGTAGCCGGGCGCACTGCTCGCGGGTGCCTACGGTGATGCGCAGGAAATCGGCGATGCGCGGTTGATCGAAGCGGCGCACCAGCACCTTGCGTTCGCGCAAGGACTGCGCGAGCTCCGCGCCGCTCCGTTCCCGGTGGCGGGCGAAGACGAAGTTCGCCTGCGAGGGGAGCACTTCGAAGCCCAGCGCTTCGAGCCCGCGCGCGAGCGAGGCGCGTGTGGCGATCACGTCCAGCCGCATGGCCTCGAAGTGCGCTTCGTCCTGCAGCGCCGCGATCGCCCCGACCTGGGCGAGCCGGTCGAGGGGGTAGGAATTGAAGCTGTCCTTGACGCGGCGCAAGGCCTCGATGAGCGGCGCCTGGCCGATGGCGTAGCCCACGCGCAATCCGGCAAGCGCCCGGCTCTTGGAGAAAGTCTGCACCACCAGGAGGTTGGGGTAGTGCTTGACGAGCGGGATGGCGCTCTGCGCCCCGAAATCGACGTAGGCCTCGTCGACCAGGACCACGCACTGCGGGTTGCCGGCCACGATGCGTTCGACTTCGGTGAGTTCCAGGGCGATGCCGGTGGGGGCGTTCGGATTGGCGAAGACGATGCCGCCGGCGGCGCGCCCCTGCTGGGGCAGGAAGGCGTCTGTGGGCAGACGGAAGTCGTCGGTCAGTGGCACCGTCTCGTGGGGCAGGCCATAGAGCGTGCAATAGACGGGATAGAAACTGTAGGTGACGTCGGGAAACCAGACCGGCCCCGAATGACCCAGGAGCGCCTGGAAGGCGAAGGCGAGCACTTCGTCGGAGCCATTGCCGACGAAGACGTTGTCCAGCTCCACGCCGTGGCGTTGCGCAAGTTCGTGGCGCAGCGCCGTCGCTTCGGGGTCGGGATAGAGGCGCAGCCGCTCGTCGAGCTCGGACTGGATGGCGGCGAGTACCCGAGGCGAAGGGCCGTGCGGATGCTCGTTGGTGTTCAGTTTGACGAGATCGGGGATTCGGGGCTGCTCGCCCGGAACATAGGGGGTGAGCCGCTTGACGGTGGGGCTCCAGTAACGATCGTCCATGCGCCGTTTTCTCGGAATCGGGGTTGCTACGCTTGACACGGCCAATGGTATCATGCGCGGGTCGCCACGTTCCGTTTCTCCGGCTTTTCCATGACCGAATCCTCAGTGGGCCGCGCCGCCGTCGTCGAACGCAACACCCTCGAGACCCGCGTGCGTGTGGCGCTCGATCTCGACGGCAACGGCCGCGCCGAACTCTCCAGCGGCGTGCCTTTTCTCGACCACATGCTCGAGCAGGTGGCCCGCCATGGCCTCATCGACCTCGAGATCCGCGCCGAGGGCGACACGCATATCGACGACCACCACACGGTCGAGGACGTCGGCATCACCTTCGGCCAGGCGTTTTCCAAGGCTTTGGGCGACAAGCGCGGCGTGTCCCGCTACGGGCACGCCTACGTGCCGCTCGACGAGGCGCTGTCGCGCGCGGTGGTCGACCTCTCCGGCCGCCCGGGGCTCGTTTTCTGCTGCGAATTCACCCGTGCGCGCATCGGCGCCTTCGACGTCGATCTGGTGCGCGAATTCTTCCAGGGGTTCGTCAATCACGCCGCGGTGACGCTGCATCTCGACACCTTGCGCGGCGTCAATGCCCATCATCAGTGCGAGACGCTCTTCAAGGCCTTCGGCCGGGCGCTGCGCATGGCCTGCGCCCGCGATCCACGCCTGGAGGGACGGATGCCCTCGACCAAAGGGGTGCTGTGAGCCAGCCATGAAGATCGCGGTGATCGATTACGGCATGGGGAACCTGCGCTCGGTGCAGAAGGCGCTGCAGGCCGTCGCTCCTGGCCTCGAGGTGGCCTTGGCGCGCACGCCGCGCGAGGTGCGCGAGGCCGACCGCATCGTCTTTCCCGGCCAGGGAGCGATGCCCGATTGCATGGGGGCGCTGCAGCGTCAGGAGATGCACGAGGCGGTGGCCTGGGCGGCGCGCGAGCGGCCGTTTCTCGGCATTTGCGTCGGCCTGCAGATGCTCTTCGAGCGATCCGAAGAAGGGGGTGCCGCCGGGCTCGGCCTTTTTGCCGGCGAGGTGGTGCGTTTCCCGCGCGACGGGGCGTTCGCTCCCGGGCAGGCGCATCTCAAGGTGCCGCACATGGGCTGGAACCGGGTCGAGAACGTGCGCGAGCATCCCGTCTTGCCGGTGCAGGGCAGCGGCGAGCGCTATTATTTCGTGCACAGCTACTACGTCGCGCCGCGTGATGATTCGCTCGTACTCGCCCGCACCGATTACGGCGTCGTCTTCGCCTCGGCGGTGGCGCACGACAATCTCGTGGCGGTGCAATTCCACCCCGAGAAGAGCGGGCGGGCAGGGCTGGCGCTACTCGAGCGCTTCGTGCGCTGGGCTCCATGAGCGCGGCGCAGGGGAGGAGGTGCGGTTTGCCGCACCGGGTGACAACGACGGCGGCCGAGACCGCCCAAGGGGACCTGTGACATCATGCTCTTGATTCCCGCCATCGACCTGAAAAACGGCCAATGCGTCCGCTTGCGCCAGGGGCGCATGGAAGAGGCCACGGTATTCTCCGAAGATCCGGCCGCCATGGCGCGCCATTGGCTCGACCAGGGGGCGCGGCGGCTTCACCTCGTCGACCTCGACGGGGCCTTCGCCGGCAAGCCGAAAAACCTCGCGGCGATCGAGGCCATCCTGGAAGAAATCGACGGCGAGGTGCCGGTGCAGCTCGGCGGCGGCATCCGCGACCTCGACACGATCGACCGCTACGTGGAGCTGGGCATCGAATACGTCATCATCGGCACGGCCGCGGTGAAGCATCCCGGTTTCCTGCAGGACGCCTGTGTCGCCTTCCCCGGTCACGTCATGGTGGGGCTGGACGCCAAGGACGGCAAGGTGGCGATCGACGGCTGGGCACGTTCGAGCGGCCACGACGTCGTCGAGCTCGCGCGCAAGTTCGAGGACTACGGCGTGGAGGCCGTCGTCTATACCGACATCGGCCGCGACGGGATGCTCTCGGGGGTGAACGTCGAGGCGACGGCGCGGCTCGCGCGTGCGTTGCGTGCCACTCCGGTCATTGCCAGCGGCGGCATCGCCACGCTCGCCGACATCGAGGCGCTGTGCGCCATCGAGGAGGACGGCGTGATCGGGGCAATCACCGGGCGCGCCATCTACGAAGGCACGCTGGACTTCAAGGCCGCGCAGGCGCTCGCCGACGAACTCGCGGCGCGGCGCAGTGCGCAAAGGACGGCCTGATGCTCGCCAAGCGCGTCATCCCCTGTCTGGACGTCCATGCCGGGCGCGTGGTCAAGGGGGTCAATTTCGTGTCGCTGCGCGATGCGGGCGACCCGGTGGAGATCGCGCGGCGCTACGATGCCGAGGGGGCCGACGAACTCACTTTCCTTGACATCACGGCTTCGAGCGAAGAGCGCGCCATCCTGCTCGAGGTCGTCTCGCGGGTGGCCGAGTGCGTCTTCATCCCGCTGACCGTGGGCGGGGGCGTGCGCCGCCTCGAGGACGTGCGCGCGCTGCTCCTTGCCGGGGCCGACAAGGTGAGCATCAACACCGCGGCGGTACAGCGGCCCGAGCTCATCGCCGAGGCGGCCGATCGCGTCGGCTCGCAGGCCATCGTCGTGGCCATCGACGCCAAACGCGTCGCGCCCGGACGCTGGTCGGTGTTTACCCACGGCGGGCGCGTCGACACGGGGCTCGACGCCATCGAATGGGCGCAGAAAGTCTGTGCGCTCGGCGCAGGTGAGATCCTCCTCACCAGCATGGATCGCGACGGCACCAGGCAGGGGTTCGACCTCGAACTCACCCGCGCGGTGTCCGACGCCGTGCCCGTGCCGGTGATCGCGAGCGGCGGCGTGGGCACGCTGCAGCATCTGGTCGAAGGCGTCACCGAGGGGCACGCCGACGCGGTGCTCGCCGCCTCCATCTTCCATTTCGGTGAATACAGCATCCGCCAGGCCAAGGAGGCGATGCAGGCGGCCGGCGTGGAGGTACGGCTGTGAGCGAAGATCTGTTCGACGCCGTGCGCTGGGGCGAAGACGGCCTGGTGCCGGCAATCGCCCAGGACGCAGCCACGGGCGAAGTGCTCATGCTCGCCTGGATGAACCGCGAATCTCTGGCCGAGACGCTCGCGCGCGGGCAGGCCGTCTATTGGTCGCGCTCGCGCGGCCGGCTGTGGGCCAAGGGCGAGACTTCCGGACACGTGCAAAAGCTCGTCGAGCTGCGGCTCGACTGCGATGGCGACGCGCTGCTGCTGCGCGTCGAACAAAAGGGCGGCATCGCCTGTCACACTGGACGGCGGAGCTGTTTTTACCGCCGCTGGCGCGACGGGGGCTGGGAAGTCGTCGAAGCGGTGGTCAAGGATCCGAAGGAGATATACTCATGATCGACCTGGAAGTACTGCGCCGCGTCAGCCAGACGTTGATGGAACGCAAGGCGGCCGATCCCGACCAATCCTATGTTTCCAGCCTGTACCAGAAGGGTACGGAGGCGATCCTCAAGAAAGTGGCCGAGGAGGCCGCCGAAGTGATCATGGCGGCCAAGGACGGCGACCGGCTGCATCTGGTGTGGGAGGTCACCGACCTGTGGTTCCACACCATGGTGCTGCTCGCGCATTTCGGCCTGTCGGTCGAGGACATAGCCGCCGAATTCCGCCGTCGGGAGGGCGTCTCGGGTATCGACGAGAAACGCGCGCGCCTGGCGACGGCGGCGGAAGCCGAATCCGTGGTGATTGCCAAAGGAGGGAAAGCATGACGACGCAAGCCGATCCGAACTGCGTGTTCTGCAAGATCGTCGCCGGCGAGATTCCGGCAAAGAAGGTCTATGAAGACGAGGAGGTGCTGGCGTTTCACGACATCCGTCCCGTGGCGCCGGTTCATCTGCTGGTGATCCCCAAGCACCACATCCCCTCGACCAAGGAGCTCACCGACGCCGACGCCGGCTGGATGGGGCGCCTGATGGTCGCCGCCACCAAGGTGGCGCTCGCGGCCGGCTGTGCCGATGGCTGGCGCACCATCATCAACACCGGGCGCATCGGTCGCCAGGAAGTGATGCACCTGCACGTGCATCTCCTCGGCGGGGGAAACGAGCCGCTGCCCATCATGCTCAAGCGCTGAAGCGGCGACGTAGGTCATAGGAGAACTGTCATGGGTTCGTTTAGCATCTGGCACTGGCTCATCGTGCTGCTCATCGTCGTGATGATCTTCGGCACGAAGAAGCTGCGCAACATCGGGCAGGATCTGGGCGGCGCCGTACGCGGGTTCAAGGAAGGGATGAAGAGCGCAGAAGAAGAGTCCGCCGCCGCTTCACCCAAGGCCGTGAGCGACCAGACCACGATCGAAGGGGGCGTGCGGGAGAAGAGCGACGCGTCGCGGACGCAGGCGTGAGCCGGCTGCCGCATTCGTTGTCCGGCTGAGGAGCGAGTGTGTTCGACATCGGCTTCTCCGAGATGATCGTGATCGCCGTGGTGGCGCTCATCGTGCTCGGTCCCGAGCGCCTGCCCAAGGCGGCCCGTACGGCGGGAGAGCTCATCGGACGCTTGCAGCGCTACGTCTCCGGCGTCAAGGCGGACATCGAGCGTGAGCTCCAGCTCGAGGAACTGAAGAAACTGCAGGCCCAGATCGAATCCCAGGCGCGCGAGCTGCAGGAGACGATGCGCCGTCAGGCCGAGGAGGTCCAGGCGCCGCTGCGTCAGAGCGTCGAGGAGGCGCGTCAGGCGCTTGCTGTCGGCGAGCCGCTCCCGTCGCACGCTGCCGAACCGGAGGATGTGCCGTCCGCCAAGGCGGATGTGCGGGCATCGGGACGGGAGCTGCCCATGACGCACCCCCATCCGCCTGCCCCTTCGGACTCGGCGGTCGGCACGGGCACCGCGCCTTCGGGTGAGGCACGCGAGGCCATGGGCTTGCCCTCCGGCCTGGGGCTGGCCCCATCCCCTGCCGAGCCCATTCCAGTGGCATCCCTCTCTCCTGGCAGCGGAAAGACGTGATGAGCGAACCGACGTCCGGCGAAGAGAGTTTCCTGTCGCATCTGGTCGAGCTGCGCAGCCGCCTGGTCCACTCGGCGATCGCGGTACTGCTCGTCTTCCTCTGTCTGGCGCCCTGGGCGGGATTCTGGTACGACCTGCTCGCCAAGCCGATGCTCGATGCCTTGCCGGCCGGCGCGACCATGATCGCCACCGGCGTGGTCACCCCGTTTTTCGTGCCGATCAAGGTGACGATGCTGCTCGCCTTCCTCATCGCGCTGCCCTACGTGCTCTACCAGGCCTGGGCTTTCGTCGCCCCAGGCCTGTATGCCCACGAAAAGCGCCTCGTCGCGCCGCTGGTGATCGCCTCCACCGCGCTTTTTCTGCTCGGCGTGGCCTTCTGCTACTTCTTCGTCTTTCGCGGGGTGTTCCGCTTCATCGCCGAATTCGCTCCCGCGAGCGTGCGCGTGGCGCCGGACATCGAGCAGTATCTCGGCTTCGTGATGACCATGTTCGTCGCCTTCGGCATCACCTTCGAAGTGCCGATCGCGGTGATCCTGCTCGCCAAGGCCGGGGTGGTCGACGCCGCCAAGCTGCGCCAGGCCCGGCCTTACGTGATCGTCGGCGCCTTCGTCGTCGCGGCGGTCGTCACTCCGCCCGACGTCGTCTCCCAGTTCATGCTGGCGGTGCCGATGATCCTGCTCTACGAGCTGGGAGTCGTCTTCGTACGGTGGAGCGCTTCGGCCAAGGACGCGGCCGAAGAGACCTTGCCCGCGCCGCGGGAAGAGAAGTCGCCGCAGCGGATGCAGGACTGACGCGGAAGAAAGGTCACGAGCCCGGTCGCGGCCGCTCACCGGCGACGAGCTTCACCTCGAGCGTGCGCCGTTCGCGTTCCAGAAGCAGTGTGACCTCCTTGCCCGGCGGGATCGCCGCCACCGTGTCGAGCACTTCGCGCACGGTGCGCGTCGGTTTGCCGTCGATGGCGAGGATGACATCGCCGGGCCTGAGGCCAGCGGCGGCAGCCGGCGAGTCGGGCAGCACCGCCGCCACCAGCGCCCCTTCGCGCGCCATCACGCCCATGGCCTCGGCAAGGGCTGCTTCCAGCGGCTGCAACTGCACTCCGACCCAGCCGCGACGCACATAACCGCGCGAGCGCAGCTCCTCGACCACCGGCTGCGCGATCTGCACCGGAATGGCGAACCCGATGCCGAGCGACCCACCGGTGCGCGAGAAGATGGCGGTGTTGATGCCCACCAGCCGCCCCTGGGTGTCGATGAGGGCGCCGCCCGAATTGCCGGGATTGATCGCCGCGTCGGTCTGGATGAAATTCTCGAACGTGGAAAGGCCCAGGTCGTTGCGTCCCAGCGCCGAGATGATCCCCATCGTCACCGTCTGCCCCACGCCGAAGGGATGCCCTACCGCGAGCACCACGTCGCCCACGGCAAAGCTGTCGGCGGGCGCGAAGGGAAGGGCGGCGAAGGGGCCGGGGGCTTCGAGCCGCAGGATCGCGAGGTCGCTCTCCTGATCGCGTCCCGCCACGCGCGCCGGGATGCTGCGCCCGTCGCCAAAACGCGCAAGAAAGCGCTCGTTCCCTTCCACGACGTGGGCGTTGGTGACCAGCACGCCATCCTCGGCGATGAGGACGGCCGAGCCCATGGCTTCGGGCAGGCGGGGCGAGTCTTCGTCGGGCAGGGGAATGTCGGGGTGCCCCTCGGGCAGCTGCAGCCGCCGCGGGGCTTTCTCTGCCTCCGCCCGATCCGCCTCCATCGGCTGCAGCGAGACGACGGCAGCGGCCCCTCGGGCGGCGGCGAGGCGGTAGTCCTTGGCCGCCGCGGCGGCGGGCGCGTTGCGTTCGACGGTGAGCGGGGCGCCCGCGCCGAACCACCAGTGCGGCTTCAGTTGCGCCACGACGAAGCCGGCGAGGGCGACGACGGTGACGGTTTGCGCGAAAATCTGCCACAGTTTCTTCATCGATTCCCCAAAGGAGCGGCGAACATGCGATTGTCGGATCTGGTGGTGGCCCTGGACGGCCTCTTGCAGCCTGCATCGTTTCGCGATTATTGCCCAAACGGGCTGCAAGTGGAAGGACGGCCGGACGTGAGGCGCGTGCTCTGCGGCGTGACGGCCAACGTCGCGCTCATCGAACGCGCGATCGCTGGCGGCTACGACGCGATCCTGGTGCATCACGGCTTTTTCTGGCGCGGCGAGGATCCTACCCTCACCGCCTGGCGGCTCCGGCGCCTGCGGCCGCTGATCGCGCACGAAGTGAGCCTCATCGCCTATCACCTGCCGCTCGACGCGCATCCGGAAGTGGGCAACAACGTCGCCTGGGCGCGGGCGATGGGCTGGCGCCCCGAGGGCCGCTGCGGCGGGGAGGATCTCGTCTGGCTCGGCTGGCCCGAAGAGCCGCTCACGCTCTCCGCCCTGGCCGAACGGCTGAACGCCATGCTGGGCCATGAGCCGCTGGTGCTGGGTGAGCCGCAACGGCGCATCGAGCGGCTCGCCTGGTGTAGCGGCGCGGCGCAGGGCGAGTTCGCCGCCGCGATCGCCGAGGGCGTCGACGTCTATATTACCGGCGAAGTCTCCGAGCCCTGCGTGCATCTGGCGCGTGATGCGGGCGTGGCCTTCATCGCCGCAGGGCACCACGCCACCGAGCGCTTCGGCGTGCAGGCACTGGGGTGTTGGCTGGCGCAGGAATTTGGGCTCGTGGTCGACTATCATGAAGTGCCGAGCCCCGTCTGAAAGCGCACCGAGCGCTGGCCGCAAACGAAGAAATCGTGCACCGCCGCACGAAGGTGGGGACGATTGTCGTTATAATTATCCGTGCCAAACCAAGGGACGGGGCCGAAACGTTCGGCCCCGGGAGAACGCCGCGCCGTCGCGATCCGCTGCGGTGCGACCGATCAACCTCGTGCCCGATCGGGCATGGAAAAACGAAGGGTGAACATGAAAATCCATGAATACCAAGCCAAGGAAGTCCTGAGGAAGTTCGGCATCCGCACGCCCAAGGGCGGGCCGGCGTTTTCGGTGGAGGAAGCGCTGGAAGTGGCCAAGTCGCTCGGCGGCCCCGTGTGGGTGGTGAAGGCGCAGATCCACGCCGGCGGGCGCGGCAAGGGCGGCGGCGTCAAGCTCGCCCGCTCGCTCGACGAGGTGCGCCAGCACGCTTCGGCCATCCTCGGCATGCGCCTGGTGACGCACCAGACCGGCCCCGAAGGCCAGATCGTCAAGCGCCTGCTCATCGAAGAGGGCGCCGACATCAAACACGAATACTACGTCTCGATCCTCACCGACCGGGCCACGCAGAAAGTCGCGGTGCTTGCCTCCAGCGAGGGCGGCATGGAGATCGAGGAAGTCGCGGCGAAGACTCCCGAGAAGATCCTCAAGGCCTTCATCGATCCCATCGTCGGTTTCCCCGACGAAGAGGCCGAGCGGCTCGCACGCGGCATCGGCATTCCCGAGGCGTCCGTGCCGGCGGCCGTCGACACCCTGAAAAAACTCTATACCTGCTACATGGAGACGGATGCTTCGCTCGCCGAGATCAACCCGCTCATCCTCGAAGGCGACGGCGGCATCAAGGCGCTGGATGCGAAGTTCAATTTCGACGACAACGCGCTCTTCCGCCATCCCGAGATCGTGGCCTACCGCGACCTCGACGAAGAGGATCCGGACGAGGTGGAAGCCTCCAAGTACGGGCTCTCCTACATCGCGCTCGACGGCAACATCGGCTGCCTGGTCAATGGCGCGGGGCTGGCCATGGCCACCATGGACACGATCAAACTCTTCGGCGGCGAGCCGGCCAACTTCCTCGACGTCGGCGGCGGCGCCACCACGGAAAAGGTCACCGCGGCCTTCAAGATCATGCTGCGCAATCCCAAGGTGAAGGGCATCCTGGTCAACATCTTCGGCGGCATCATGCGCTGCGACACCATCGCCAACGGCGTGGTGGCCGCCGCGCGCGAAGTGCAGTTGAACGTGCCGCTCGTGGTGCGCATGAAGGGTACGAACGAGGATATCGGCAAGAAAATCCTCGCCGAATCCGGCCTGCCCATCATCTCCGCCGAAACGATGGCCGACGCGGCGCAGAAGATCGTCGCCGCCGTCTCCGCCGCTCATTGACCGAACCGCCGCCAAGGAATCCACCCATGTCGATCCTGATCAACAAAGACACGAAAGTCATCACGCAGGGCATCACCGGCAAGACCGGTCAGTTCCATACCGAGAAGTGCCTCGAGTACGCCAACGGCCGCAACTGCTTCGTGGCCGGCGTCAACCCCAAGAAAGCCGGCGAGAAGATCTTCGACATCCCCATCTTCGCCACGGTGAAAGAAGCGAAAGAGGCCACCGGCGCCACTGTTTCGGTCATCTACGTGCCGCCGGCCGGCGCGGCCGATGCCATCTGGGAGGCGGTCGAGGCCGACCTCGACCTCGTCATCTGCATCACCGAGGGCATCCCGGTGCGTGACATGCTCATCGTGCGCAACAAGATGAAGCACAAGGTCGCCGCCGGCGGCAAGGAGACGCTGCTGCTGGGCCCCAACTGCCCCGGCGTCATCACGCCCGACGAACTCAAGATCGGCATCATGCCCGGTCACATCCACAAGAAAGGCCGCATCGGAGTGGTGTCACGCTCCGGCACGCTCACCTACGAAGCGGTGGCGCAGCTCACCGAGCTCGGCCTGGGGCAGTCGACCGCGGTGGGCATCGGCGGCGACCCGATCAACGGACTCAAGCACCTCGACGTGATGAAGATGTTCAACGACGATCCCGACACCGACGCCGTCATCATGATCGGCGAGATCGGCGGCACCGATGAAGTCGACGCCGCCATGTGGTGCAAGGAGCACTTCAAAAAACCGGTGGTCGGCTTCATCGCCGGGGTCACGGCGCCCCCGGGCAAGCGCATGGGGCACGCCGGCGCCATCATCTCCACGGGCGCCGAAACGGCCCAGGCCAAGCTCGAGATCATGGAAGCGTGCGGCTTCAAGGTCACGCGCAACCCGTCCGAGATGGGCAAGCTGATGAAGAGCCTGCTCTGATCCCATCCCTGGCGCCGAGGAGGCGAGCGTGGCCATTTATCTGCAGGAAGAAGAAGTCGCCGGGCTGCTCGACATGCCCTCCGTGATGGCCGCCGTCGAGGCGGTGATGGCGGCGCACGCCAGAGGCGAGGTGGTGGATTACCCCCGACAGCGCGTGCGCCTGCCCACCTCGATGACGCACATGCTGCAAGGCGCGGTGCCGGACAAGCGGCTCACCGGCTTCAAGGTCTATACCTCCTCGGGCGGCCGCGCCCGCTTCTGGGTGCACGTCTTCGACAGCGACACGGGCGAGCCCGTGGCCGTGCTGGAAGCCGACACGCTGGGCATGATGCGAACCGGCGCGGCTGGCGGCGTGGCGGCGAAATACCTCGCTCGGCCCGATGCGAAGATCGCCGCCATCGTCGGCGCCGGCTGGCAGGCCCAGGGGCAGGCGCTGGCGCTTGCCGAAGCACTGCCGATCGAGACCTTCCGTGTCGCCGCGCGTACCCCCGAGCACGTGCGCGCCTTCTGCGAGACCATGGTGCAACGTACCGGGCGGAAGTTCGTGCCGGCCGAGTCCATCGAGGCGGCGGTGCGTGGCGCCGACGTCGTCGTCACCGTCACCACCTCGCCCAAGCCGGTGCTCGAGGCCGACTGGCTCGAAGAGGGGGTGCATGTCACCGCCGCCGGCTCGAACAGCCTCGCGCGCCAAGAGCTACCGGAGAAGGCCGTGCTGCGCGCCGACCTCATCTGCGTCGACAGCCGCGAGGTGGCCTTGCGCGAGGCGGGTGACCTGCTGCCGGCGCTGGAGAAAGGCCGCACCCGCCCGGGGCTGTGGGCAGAACTGGGCGAGGTGATCGCCGGCATGCGCCCCGGACGCAGGGACGGGCGCCAGATCACCCTCTTCGAATCGCAGGGCATGGCGGTGCAGGATCTCGCCGTGGCGGCCCTGGTGCTCGAACGCGCGCGCGAGCGCGGGCTGGGTCGTCCCTTGCCCTACTGAGGACATGCCATGGGGGTTGCGACTGATTCCGATCCCGCCCCTGCCGCAGGGGCGGGGCACTTGCGGGTCATCCATCACGGCAGCGAGCTCGTGCGCGTCGATCTTCCCGCCCGCGAGTTCTTCATCGGCCGCAAACCCGGCAACGATCTGCGCATCGATAGCCTGGCGGTGAGCGGGCAGCATGCCCGCCTGCAGCCCTCGAGGGGCGAGCTCCTTCTCGAGGATTTGGGCAGCCGCAACGGCACCTGGGTCGAGGGCAAGAAGATCCAGCAATACCGCCTCAAGCCGGGCGAAGCGTTTCGCATCGCCCGTTACCATTTCCTCTACGGTGCTTCCCGCCTCGAGCGCACCCCTCCTTGGCCCGCCGCCACCCAAGACGCGCTGCTGCGCCGCGGGCTCGTTCCCCAGCTGCGGATGGGCATGAACAACGGTCAGACCCGCACGATTCCCCTGGTGCGCGAGGTGACCCGCCTGGGGAAGGCCGGACACACCGTCATCGCCCTCATCGATCAGGGCTGGCGGGTGTTACTGCGCCACGAAAGCGGAGCGCCACCCAAGATCAACGGCGTCTTCCCCAACGCGCCCTTCGTGCCGCTGCACGACCGGGATCGCGTGGTGATCGACACCGTGGAATTCATCTTCCTCTACGCGCCACCCCCCGCCTCATGAATGCCTCGACTTTCTTGATCGCTCCCAGTCTCTTGTCGGCCGATTTTGCCCGTCTCGGTGAAGAAGTGCGCGACGTGATCGCCGCCGGGGCGGACTGGATCCACTTCGACGTGATGGACAACCACTACGTCCCCAATCTCACGATGGGGCCAATGGTGTGCCGTGCGATCAAGCCCTACGCCACCGTGCCGATCGACGTGCATCTGATGGTGAAACCGGTCGATGCGCTGGTGCCGCAGTTCGCCGAGGCGGGGGCCGATCTCATCTCCTTTCACCCCGAAGCGTCCGAGCACGTCGACCGCACGCTCGAGCTCATCCGCTCCTGCGGCTGCCGCGCGGGGCTCGTGCTCAATCCGGCCACCCCGCTCGTCTGGCTCGAACACGTACTCGATCGGCTCGATTTCGTGCTGCTCATGAGCGTCAACCCCGGTTTCGGCGGCCAGCGCTTCATTCCGCATGCCTTGAAAAAAATCGCCGCCGCGCGTACCATGCTGGATCGTTATGCCGATGAGAGTGGCCGCCGTCTGCTTCTGGAAGTCGACGGCGGCGTGAACCTCGACAACCTCGCCGAGGTGGCGGAAGCGGGGGCGGACGTCTTCGTCGCCGGTTCGGCGGTGTTCGGCGCCGCCCGCTCAGAGGATCCCCACCGCTACGATTCGATCATCGCTGGGATGAAGGCCCGGCTGCAAACCGTGGAAAGGAAGAAAAGATGAGTGCCAAGCCGATCGCGGCGGAAGCCTTGCTGTTCGATCTGGACGGAACCCTGGTCGACACCTTGCCCGACCTCGCCGAGGCTGCGGCGCGCACCTTGAGCGACCTCGGCCTGCCGGTTTCCTCGCCGCAGGCGATCCGCGGCTGGGTGGGCGATGGCATCGCCGAGCTGGTGCGCCGCTTCATGGCCGCCAACGGCCGTACCGACCCGGCGGAGGTGGCCGAAGCCACGAACCGCTTCAAGGCGCACTACGCCGTGGTCAATGGCACGGCCAGCCGCCCCTACGAGGGTGTGCCGGAGACGCTCGCCGAACTTTCCTGCCGCGGCCTGGTGATGGGCTGCGTCACCAACAAGGACTGGGAATTCACCCTGCCGCTGCTCGAAGCGCTCGATCTGGCGCCGTTTTTCGACGTCGTCGTCGCCGGCGACACCCTGCCGGTGAAGAAACCCGATCCGGCCATGGTGCTGCACGCCTGTGAACACCTCAACCGTCCGGCCGAGCGGGCGCTGCTCGTGGGCGATTCGGCCATCGACGCCCAGGCAGGACAGGGGGCAGGGGTGGCGGTGGCACTCGTCACCTATGGCTACGGCGATCCCGACGCTTTGCGTCGTCTGCCGGTCGCCGTCTTTCTCGATCGCTTCCCGGAGCTGCTAAACTACTTGGCTTGAGTCCTTCCAGGGCGAAGCCATGCAGGAATCCGAATTCGACGCCCTCGCGGCGCAGGGCTACAACCGCATCCCGGTCACGCTCACCACCTTTTGCGACCTCGACACGCCGCTCTCCTTGTATCTCAAGCTCGCCGATGGACCCTGGAGCTACCTGCTCGAATCGGTACAGGGTGGCGAGCGTTTTGGGCGCTATTCCATGATTGGGCTCTCCAGCCCGGTGCGCCTCGAAGTCTACGGCCGCAGCGCCTTGCTGCTGCACGGCAACCGGCTCGTGGAGCGGCGCGACTACGGCGATCCGCTCACCTTCATCGGCGAGTATCTCGATCGCATCAAGGTGCCGCCGCGTGCCGGGCTGCCGCGCTTCCTCGGCGGGCTCGTGGGCTACTTCGGCTACGACACGGTGCGCTACATCGAGCCGCGCCTTGCCGGCATCGAGAAACCCGATCCGATCGGCACGCCCGACATCCTTTTGCTCGTCTCCGAAGAGCTCGCCATCGTCGACAACCTCACCGGCAAGCTCACGCTGGTGGTCTACGCCGAGCCCGAGGTGCCCGGAGCCTATCGCCGTGCCAAGAAACGCCTGCAGGAACTGCTCGAGCGGCTGCGCACGCCGGTGCGTATCCCCGTCTCGCGCCCCTTTCCCCCCAGCGAGCCGGCGTCGGCCTTCGGCGAGGAAGCTTTCAAAGCGGCCGTGGAGCGGATCAAGCGCTACATCGTCGAGGGCGACGTCATGCAGGTGGTGCTGTCGCAGCGCATGAGCAAGCCCTTTCGCGCCGATCCGCTCACGCTCTACCGCGCCATCCGTTCGCTCAATCCTTCGCCCTATCTCTTCTACTTCGACTTCGAGGAGTTTCACGTGGTGGGCGCCTCGCCCGAGATCCTCGTGCGCCTCGAAGACGAAGGCACGGCGCGCAAGGTGATCGTGCGTCCCATCGCCGGCACCCGCCCGCGCGGCGCCACCCCGGCCGAAGATCAGGCGCTGGAGCGGGAGCTTCTCGCCGACGAGAAGGAGCGCGCCGAGCACGTGCAGCTGCTCGATCTGGGGCGCAACGACGTGGGGCGCGTGGCCAAGACCGGTTCGGTGAAAGTGACCGAGTCCTTCGCCATCGAGCGCTATTCGCACGTGATGCACATCGTCTCGCAGGTCGAGGGCGAGCTCGGTGAGCGCGAGACGCCCTTGTCGGTGCTGCGCGCCGCCTTCCCCGCCGGAACGGTGAGCGGCGCACCCAAGGTGCGGGCGATGGAGATCATCGATGAGCTCGAACCGGTGAAGCGCGGCATCTACGCCGGGGCGGTGGGCTACATCGGCTTTCACGGGGAAATGGATCTGGCGATCGCCATCCGCACCGCCGTCATCAAGGACGGGACCATCCACGTGCAGGCGGGCGCGGGCATCGTCGCCGATTCCAACCCGGAGGCCGAATGGCAGGAGACGCGCAACAAGGCGCGCGCCATGCTCAAGGCCGCCGAGATGGCCGAGGCGGGGTTGGACGAGCCTCCGACGCAATGAGGAACGGCCCCGCGGGGCCGTCCTTTGCCACCCAAAAACCTGGCCGGCTCAGAGCTTGATGCTCGTCATGTACTGGTCGTAGCTCATCTCCGAGAGGCGGAACCAGGAGTACTCGTCGCGCAGGAATTTCTCGTAGTGCGCGTAGATCTTCTTCCAGTCGGGGTTGGTGTCGTTGAGCTCGGCGAAGAGCTCGTTGCGGGCCTTGAACGAGGCGTCCATCATGTCTTTGGGGAAGCGGTTGATCTTCGCTCCTTCCGCGACCAGCTTGCGGATGGTGTCGGGATTGCGTGCGTCGTACTTTGCCGTCATGCGGGTGTGGGCGTCGCTCGCGGCGATGCGGATCAGTTCCTGGTAGCGCTTGGGCAGCCCTTCGTAGGCTTTCTTGTTGACGTAGAGCGACAGCTGGGCGCCGCCTTCCCACCATGCGGGGTAGTAGCCGTAGGGTGCCACCTTGTGGAAACCGAGCTTGTAGTCGTCATAGACGGTGGTCCATTCCACTGCATCGATCGTGCCTTTTTCCAGCGCCTGGTAGAGCTCGCCCCCGGGGATCGCCTGCGGCACGGCGCCCAGTTTGGTGAGCACGCGGCCGGCGAGGTTGCTGATGCGGATTTTCAGCCCTTTCAGATCCTCGACCGACTTGATCTCCTTGCGGTACCAGCCGCCCCACTGGGCGCCGGTGTTGCCCAGGGGGAAGTTGACGATGTCGTAGCGGGCGAAGAGCTCGCGCATCAGCTGCAGACCGCCGGCGTCGTACATCCAGGCGTTGATCATGCGTGCGTTGAGGCCGAAGGGGACGGCGCAGTCGAAGGCAAGCGCGTCGTTCTTGCCGACGTAGTAGTACGAGGCGGTGTGGGCCATCTCGACGGTACCTTGCTGCACCGCGTCGAAGACGCCGAAGGCCGGCACCAGCTCGCCGGCGGCGAAGACGTCGATCTGGAACTTGCCTTCGGAGAGTTCGCTGATGGTTTTGCTCATCTCCTCGGCCGCGCCGAAGATGGTGTCGAGCGACTTGGGAAAGCTCGAGGCGAGGCGCCAGCGGATGTTCTGCTGCGCCATGACGATGGCTGGAGCGGTGCCGCTGGCGAGAATGCCGGCGATGCCGGCTCCCTGGAGGAACTTGCGTCGTTGCATGGTGGGTCTCCCTTTGTGTGGTTGAAGGCTGGATGGCGCGCCGAAACGCCGTTGCGATGGTAGCGTAAAAACCAGAGCTCGCGTGTGCCCTGGCTTCAGTCGCCGGCCACCTGCATCGCTTCGATCAGGGTGGAGCCGAGGCGGTAGCGGTGGCAGGGACGGGCGTCGTCGGCCACGCCGCCGATGGCGGCGAACATCTGCAGCAAATTGCCGGCGATGGTGATCTCGCTCACCGGGTGGACGATTTCACCACCCTCCACCCAGAAGCCGGCCGCGCCGCGGGAATAGTCGCCGGTGACGGGATTGACGCCATGCCCCATCAGTTCGGTGACGAGCAGACCCCGCCCCATCTCGCGCAGCAGCGCTTCGCGACTTTCGTGCGTCGGCGGCACGAACAGGTTGTGCGCTCCGCCGGCGTTGCCGGTGCTCGGCAGGCCCAGTTTGCGCCCGGAGTAGGTGGAGAGGAACCAGCCCTGCAGCACGCCTTCGGCCACCACTGTGCGGCGCGCCGTGGCCACGCCCTCGTCGTCGAAAGGGGCCGAACCGGGGGCCTTGGCGATGAAAGGATCCTCGAGCACGGTGACGAGGGGGGAGAAGATGCGTTCGCCGAGTTTACCGAGCAGGAAGGAGGACTTGCGGTAGAGGGCGCCGCCGCTCGCGGCATGGACGAAGTGGGACAGCAGGCTGCCCGAGACGGTGTGGTCGAACACGACGGGGTAGGTACCGGTGGGGAGGCGCCGGGCGCCGAGCCGGGCGATCGCCCGCCGTCCGGCACTGCGTCCGATCGTCTCGGCCGGTTCGAGATCGAGCGGATCGCGCCGCCAATCCCACCAATGGTCGCGCTCCATGCCCGCTTCGTCCTGGGCGATCACGCTGCAGGAGAGGCTATGCGCCGTGGTCGGGTAGCCGGCGAGGAAACCGAGCGAATTGGCGAGCACGAACTGGTGCGCTTGGGTCGAGACCGTCGCCCCTTCGGAATTGGCGATGCGGGCATCCACCGCGAGGGCGGCCGCCTCGCAGGCGCGGGCGAGTTCGATCGCCGCTTCCGCTTCCAGCGCCCAGGGGTGGAAAAGCGAGAGGTCGGGAAGGTGCTGTGGGTCGGCCAGGCGCTGCGCCTCGGGCAAGCCGGCCGCATCGTCTTCGGCGGTGAGCCGGGCGATGGCCACGGCAGCGGCGACGGTGCGTTCGATCGCCTCCGGGTTCAGGTCGCTCGAGCTCGCATGCCCTTGGCGCTGGCCGACATAGACCGTGACGCTCAAACCCTTGTCGTGATGGTGTTCGAGCGTCTCGAGCGCGCCGCGGCGCACCGTCACCGACAGGCCCCGGCCTTCGGAGACGCTGACTTCGGCCGCATCGGCGCCGAGCGTGCGCGCCTGGGCGAGCGCCGCCTCGGCGATGCGTGCGAGTTCATCGCGGGGATAGGCAAATTCGACCGCTGGCATTCCGGGCTCTCCTGAGGGACTGGCTTATAATTCTATCCTTCCCTGACCGTAATCCCGAGCAATCCTTGCCGATGACTTCCTCCCTGCCGCCGTCCCGCCCCGAAGCTCCGCCCTCGAAGACGAGGCGAAAGAAAGCGATGCTCGCCTTGCAGGATTTGGGCGAGCGGCTCACGGCGCTGTCGCGCGAGCGTCTGGCGCGGCTCGATCTGCCCGAAACTCTGTTTGCGGCCATCCTGGAAGCCAAGCGTCTGGAAGGCAAGCATGAGGCGCGGCGGCGGCAGATGCAGTACGTCGGCCGCCTCATGCGCGACGTCGATGCGGCGGGAATCGCACAGCGGCTTGCCGGGCTGGAGGGCGATTCGCCGCAGGCCAAAGCGCGCCGGGCGCAGCTGGAGCGGCTGCGCGAGCGTTTCCTCGAAGACGAACGCGTGCTGGGCGAGATCCTCTCCTGGGCGCCGCAAGCCGACGTGCAGCACCTGCGTGCGCTGCGGCGCAAGGTGCTGGAAGAACGGCAGAAGGGGGAGCCGACGGGTGAGTCCTATCGTGCGCTCTATCGCGAGCTGAAGGTGCTCTTCGAGGCGCGCGAGGCAGAGGGAAGGTTGGATTCGGCCGCAGAAGAAGGGGGAGAGGAATGAAGGCGGAAGCGGTGATCGGACTCGTGTCGGTGAGCGATCGGGCAAGCCAGGGCGTCTATGAGGATCGTGGCCTGCCGGCGCTGGAGACGTGGCTTTCCCGGGCGCTCGTTTCGCCCTGGCGGGCGGAAAAGCGCTTGATTCCCGACGAGCGGGCCGTGATCGAGCGCACCTTGATCGAGCTCGCCGATGAGATCGGCTGCTGCCTCGTCTTCACCACCGGCGGGACGGGTCCGGCCCCGCGCGACGTCACGCCCGAGGCGACGCTCGCCGTGGGTGAGAAGGAGCTGCCCGGCTTTGGCGAAGAGATGCGGCGCATCGGCCTGCGTTTCGTCCCCACCGCCATCCTGTCGCGCCAGGTGGCGGTGATCCGCGGTCGCACCCTGATCGTGAACCTTCCGGGGCAGCCGAAGTCCATTCAGGAAACCCTGGAGGGGCTGCGCGATGCCGACGGCAAGGTGATCCACGCCGGCATCTTCGCGGCGATTCCCTACGCGATCGATCTCATCGGCGGGCCCTATCTGGAAACGGATCCCGCGGTCGTCGCAGCGTTTCGCCCCAAGAGCGCCGTCAAACCCTCTCAGGGATGAGCCAACGAGGAAAGCCTATGAACACCGTCAAAGCCCATACCCGTTTGCACGTCGACGACGTGCGCATCAAGGAGATCAAGGAGCTCGTGCCACCAGCGCACGTGTTGCGCGAGTTTCCCGCCACGCCGGCCTCGGCCGAGACCACCTTCCTCGCGCGCCAGGCGATCCATCGCATCCTCTACGGCGCCGACGACCGGCTGCTCGCGATCGTCGGGCCGTGCTCCATCCACGATCCGGAAGCGGCGCTGGAGTACGCCCGCCGGCTCAAGGAACAGGCTGACCGGCTGCGCGGCGAGCTGCTGGTGGTGATGCGGGTCTACTTCGAGAAACCGCGCACGACGGTGGGCTGGAAAGGACTCATCAACGATCCCTACCTGGACGACTCCTACCGCATCAACGACGGCATTCGCCTCGCCCGTCGATTGTTGTGGGAGATCACCGAGATGGGGCTGCCGGCCGCCACCGAGTTCCTCGACATGATCACGCCGCAGTACATCGCCGACCTCATCGCCTGGGGCGCGATCGGGGCGCGTACCACCGAGAGCCAGGTGCACCGCGAGCTCGCTTCGGGTCTCTCCTGCCCGGTCGGGTTCAAGAACGGCACCGACGGCAACGTGCGCATCGCCATCGACGCCATCAAGGCGGCCCAGGCGCCGCACCATTTCCTGTCGGTGACCAAGGCCGGGCACTCGGCCATCGTCAGCACTTCGGGCAACGAAGACTGCCACGTCATTTTGCGCGGCGGCAAGGAGCCCAATTACGATGCGAACAGCGTCGAGGCGGCCTGCCGCGACCTGGCCGCGGCCGGCATCCCGGCCAAGGTGATGATCGACTGCTCGCACGGCAACAGCCGCAAGCAGTTCAAGCGGCAACTCGAAGTGGTCGAAGCGGTGGCCGAGCAGCTCGCCGGCGGCGAGGATCGCATCATCGGCGTGATGATCGAGTCGCATCTGAAGGAAGGGCGGCAGGATCTGGTGCCGGGCAAGCCGCTCGAATACGGCAAGAGCATTACGGACGCCTGCATCGGCTGGGAAGATACGGTTGCGGCGCTCGATCGCCTCGCCGAGGCGGTGACCGCGCGGCGAGTGGCGCTGGCGCAGCGCGCCTGAGCGCTTAGAGCACCCCCATCACCCGCTGGCGCCGCTCCATCAGGCGCCAGACGAAAGGGGTGAAGATGAGCTGCATGGCCAGGTCCATCTTGCCCCCGGGGATCACCAGCGTGTTCGCGCGGCTCATGAAGGAGTCGGCGATCATGTTGAGCAGGTAGGGAAAGTCGATGCCGCGCGGGTTGGCGAAGCGGATCACCACCAGGCTCTCGTCGGCGGTGGGCACGTCGCGGGCGATGAAGGGGTTGGAGGTGTCGACCACCGGGATGCGTTGGAAATTGACGTGAGTGCGGCTGAACTGCGGGCAGATGTAGCGCACGTAGTCGGGCATGCGGCGCAGGATGGTGTCGGTGACGGCCTCGGTGGAATAGCCGCGCTCGCTGCGGTCGCGCCACAGTTTCTGAATCCATTCCAGATTGATGATGGGCACCACGCCGATCAAGAGATCCACGAAGCGCGCCATGTCGTGCGTCTCGGTGACGAGCCCGCCGTGCAACCCTTCGTAGAAGAGGAGATCGGTGTTCTCCGGTAACGGCTCCCACGGCGTGAAGGTGCCGGGCTCCCCGCCGTATTTCGCCGCTTCCTCAATGGTGTGCAGGTAGTGGCGCGTGCGCCCGGTGCCGCTCTCGGAATAGGAGCGAAAGAGGTTTTCCAGCTCGTCGAGCAGGTTCGCCTCGGGGCCGAAGTGGCTGAAGTGTGGATTGCCGCGGGCGGTTTCCTCGGCGATGCGCCGGTGCATTTCGGCGCGGTCGAAGGCATGGAAGGCATCGCCCTCGACGATGGCGGCATTGACCCCTTCACGCTCGAAGATGCGCGCGAAAGTGCGGGTGATGGTGCTCGTGCCTGCGCCGGAAGAGCCGGTGACCGCGATGATCGGGTGTTTGATCGACATGGCAGCCCCTGCGTATCGACCCTGCAGTATAGCGCCATTTTTTGCCGCATGGACCTCGCCGATTCCGTTCGTTCCGCTGGTGGTGCCAGCGGGCGGGTTCAGCGCCCGGAGCAGTGACCGCCGCCGGGAGCCTGGCCGCTTCCCAGGGCGATGGGGGGCGGTTCGGGCCGGTAGACGCGGCTGCTGAAGGCATCAAGCAGGATCAGGACGGTAAAGCCGAGCCAGAAGAGCGCCGTGAAGCGGCGGAACCGGCGCAGACGGAGGTTCGTGTTCATGCGAAGACCGCTCCTTGGGGAACGTCGATCCGCCGGCGCAGGCGCACGCCCACCATCGAGCCGAGAAAAGCCATGGCGAACCACACCCAGCCGTGCAGGCTGGCCGAGGTGATACCGCCCAGCAAGGCGCCGACGTTGCAGCCGAATGCCATTCGGGAAGAATAACCCAGCACCAGGCCGGCCGCGGCGGCCACCAGCAGGCGGCGTGCCGAAGGCAGGTTGGTGGTCACGGGGCCGTGCCAGCGCGAGGCGGCATAGGCGCCGTAGAGCAACCCGAAGTTGGTCACCGAGGTGACGTCATAGACGATGGGTTCGGCCAGGCGCGCCGCGTGCGGGGCCACGCCCCAGAAGGGGTCGGCAGCCGGATTCCAGCCCAGCGCCGCGAAGGCCTTGGCGCCCCACAACCCCACGCCGTAGACGATGCCCCAGGGTTGACCGGCCACGATCAGGTGCAGCGCCGCCAGGAGCGCCAGCAGCACGGCGCCGATCACCCAGCGCCGCGGCCAGGGACCGGCGGCGCGCGCCTGCGGCAGGGTGAGGAGCGCCACCAGGGCGCAGCCGCTCAGCGTGAGGGCGAGCGCCAGCGGCCAGCCGTAGCGCAGCAGATCGACGGGCGGCAACCCGCCGAGGGCGACCCAGGCCGGCTGATGCGAGGCGCCAAGGAAGCTGCCGAGCACGAAAGTGGGCAACACCACCACCGAGAGCGGCGACCCGGCGCCCGCCTTGTAGAGCGTGCCGGAGCCGCAGCCGTCGGTGAGCTGCATCGCCGCGCCGAAGAGGAAGGCACCGAGCACGAGGCTGAAGGTGAGCGGGGCCACTGCGCCGACCAGTTCGCCGGAATGCTGTGCCAGCAGGGGCAGCATGAGACTGGAGGCGAGTGCGAGCAGAAGCAGCTGCGCCCACAGCCCGTGCGGATTGCGCCGCTCGAGGTACTCGCGCCAGCCGGTGGTGAAACCGAAACGGCAGCCCTGCAGCACGGCACCGAAACCGAGCCCGAGCAGCGTGAGCAACCCCTGGCGCAGGCCGGCGAGCAGCGTCACGGCGAACACGAGCACGAGCGCGCCGGCGATGAGGAGGAGACGGCGGATCGGCATGATAGGCCTCATTGGTCGAACCAGCGCTTGGCTTCGCGCGCAAGCGCCTGCAGGCGGGAGGGTTCGTGGTCCATCGGCAGGTCGCGCCGGCTCCAGGCGACTACCGATTCGGGGTAGAGCAGCACGTTTTCCCTGCCCAAGAGCTCCGAGAGGACGAACCAGTCGATGGCGGCCCAATGCCCCGTGTTGCAGAAGGTCACCGTCGGTTTGCCCGCGGGCGGCACTTCGCGCCCGACGAGGGTGCGCAGCTCCTCGACCGGCTTGAGGGTCCGGCCGTCGGCGTTGAAAAAGTGCGCGTAGGACAAGGACGTGGCGCCGGGCAGCGTCCCGTAACGAGCGGCGGCGCCGTGGCGTTCGTCGCCGCGGAAGAAGGGCTCGGGTCGAGCATCGACGAGCACGGGAGGATGTGGGCTTCGCACCTGGGCGGCCAAATCTTCGGTGGAGAGGGCGTAGCGGCGATCGTAATGGAAGGTAAAGGTACTAGGCCGCGACTGGACGGCGGCAGTCTCCAACGCTCCACCCTGTTCTTTCCAGCCGAGCGTGCCGCCGTCGAGCACCGACAGGCGGGTGAGCCCGCCCACCTTGAGCGTCCAGTAGACGCGCGCGGCAGCGCCGAAGTCGGTGGCGTCCTTGCCCGCATGGGCAACGATCACATGGACGTCGTGGTCGATGCCAGCGCGGCGCAGCGCCTCGGTGAGCGCCTGCTCGGAAGGCAGGGCCCCAGGGTTGTCGGCCGGGCCGCGGAAGACGCCATAGGGGATGTTGGCCGCGCCGGGGATGTGGCCAGCGGCGTATTCTGCGGCGGGGCGGATGTCGAGCACGCGCACGCTGGGGTCGCGCAGCAGCGGTGCGAGCTCGTCCGGCGTGAGCAGCGGCCGCACAGGCTGGGTCTGGGCGGCAGCGCAGGCGGCGAATGCCAGCAGGAACATCGCCAAGACGGAGCGAAACGAGGTAAGAGGAAAACGCATCGAAACCACCTCAACGGGCAATTTGTGGGTCGAGGTGGTCGATGATAGGAGAGCTTGCCCTCGGTGCCAAGGGAGCGGGAAGGGTTTGTTTATAAACCTCGGCTATAAGTGGCGCAGCCTAGAATGGCGTGCGCCCGTACCTCGTTCAACCTCGTCCCATGGCGTAGAACTCGTCGTTGGGCCGCAGGGCGCTCATGTTGGCGATGCGGTTGCTCATGCCGTAGAAAGCAGCGATGGCGCCGATGTCCCAGATGTCGTCGAGCGTGAAGCCATGGGCGCGCAGGGCGGCAAAGTCTTCGTCGCTGACTTCGGCCGAGCGCAGCGCCACTTTCATGGCGTAGTCGAGCATGGCGCGCTGGCGCGGGGTGATCTCGGCGCGGCGGTAATTGACGGCGAGCTGATCCGACAGGCGTGGATTCTTGCTGCGGATGCGCACGATGGCCCCGTGGGCGATCACGCAGTAGAGGCAGTCGTTGGCCGCCGAGGTGGCCACCACGATCATCTCGCGCTCGGCCTTGGTGAGCCCGGTGTTCTTCTCCATGAGCGCGTCGTGATAGGCGAAGAAGGCGCGGAATTCCTCGGGCCGGTGCGCGAGCGCGAGGAAGACGTTGGGGATGAAGCCGGTCTTTTCCTGCACCGAGAGAATGCGGGCGCGGATGTCTTCGGGCAGATCGTCGAGCCGGGCGACGGGAAAGCGGCTGATACGCTCTTCACTCATGGGATGTCTCCTCCTTGAATGGACAAAGCCCGCACATGGCGGGCTTCTGGCGATGTTTCAGCGCACCTGCTGGGCGAGTTCACCCTTGCGGTAGCGCTCGGCCATCTTTTCGAGCGGGATCGGCTTGATCTTGCTCGCCATGCCGGCGCAGCCGAAGGCTTCGTAGCGCGACTTGCACACGGCCTTGGCCGCGGCGCGCGCCGGTTTGAGGTATTCGCGCGGGTCGAACTTGTCGGGCGACTCGGCGAAGAAGCGGCGGATGGCGCCGGTCATGGCCAGGCGGATGTCGGTGTCGATGTTGATCTTGCGCACGCCGTAGCGGATGGCGGTTTGAATTTCCTCGACGGGCACGCCATAGGTCTCTTTCATGTCGCCGCCGTAGCGCCGGATCTCTTCGAGCAGCTCCTGCGGCACGCTGGAGGAGCCGTGCATGACGAGGTGGGTGTTGGGCAGCCGGGCGTGGATCTCTTTCACGCGCTCGATGGCCAGGATGTCGCCGGTGGGCTTGCGCGAGAACTTGTAGGCGCCGTGGCTGGTGCCGATGGCGATCGCCAGCGCGTCGCACTGCGTGGCGCGTACGAAGTCGGCGGCCTGCTCGGGGTCGGTGAGCAGCATCGAGTGCGCGAGCGTTCCGGCCGCGCCGATGCCGTCTTCCTCGCCCGCCTGGCCGGTCTCGAGCGAGCCCAGACAGCCAAGTTCGGCTTCCACCGTCACGCCGATGTAATGGGCGAAGCGCACCACTTCCTGGGTGACGGCCACGTTGTACTCGTAGGAGGAGGGCGTCTTGCCGTCTTCCAGCAGAGAGCCGTCCATCATCACGCTGGTGAAGCCGGAGCGGATGGCGGCCATGCACACGGCCGGGGTCTGGCCGTGGTCCTGGTGCATCACCACCGGCAGATGCGGGTAGGCTTCGACCGCGGCAAGCAGCAGGTGGCGCAGGAAGGGCTCCCCGGCATACTTGCGTGCGCCGGCCGAGGCTTGCATGATCACCGGGCTGTCGGTCTCGGCCGCGGCTTCCATGATCGCCTGCACCTGTTCGAGGTTGTTCACGTTGAAGGCGGGAATGCCGTAGCCGTGTTCGGCGGCGTGATCGAGCAGCTGGCGCATCGAGACGAGAGGCATGGGTCGTTTCTCCTTGGGAGCGGATCGTTCGGGCGGATTCTACACCGGCGGGACGCTCGCCCGCAGGGTCTGTCCGACGCGCACGATCTTGAGGGTGTTGGTGCCGCCGGGCACGCCGATGGGTTCGCCGATGGTGAGCGCGATGAGATCGTCGTAGGCGACGATGCCGCGCTCGAGCAGGATCTTTTCCGCCTCCCACAGCATCTCGTCGCGGTCTTGGTGTAGCTGTGACACGAGGATGGGGGTGACCTGGCGGTAGAGCGTCATCTGGTTGCGCGTGTGCTCGTCGGGGGTGAGGGCGAAGATGGGTACGCCGCAGTTGATGCGGCTCATCCACTGGGCGGTGGCGCCGGTCTGCGTCATGGCGGCGATCGCCTTGACGCGCAGGTGCCAGCCGGTCCAGATGGCCGACATGGCGATCGCTTCGTCGATGCGGGTGAAGACCCGGTCGAGCAGCTCCCGGTCGAGCGAGCTCTCCTGCGAGCGTTCGGCTTCGAGGCAGACGCGGTGCATGGCTTCCACCGTCTCGACCGGATAGCGCCCGCTGGCGGTCTCGGCCGAGAGCATGACCGCGTCGGTGCCGTCGAGCACGGCGTTGGCCACGTCCGAGACTTCGGCGCGCGTGGGCACGGGACTTTCGATCATCGATTCCATCATCTGCGTGGCGGTGATGGCGAGCCGGTTGCGCTCGCGCGCGAGCCGCAGCATCTTTTTCTGCAGCGCCGGTACCGTGGCATCGCCCACTTCGACGGCGAGATCGCCGCGCGCGACCATGATGCCGTCGCTCGCCTGCAGGATCTCTTCGAGGTTTTGCACCGCCTCGATGCGCTCGATCTTGGCGATGATGAGCGCGTGCCCGCCGGCAGCGCGCATGAGCTGGCGCGCCATGTAGATGTCGGCGGCGTTCTTGGGAAAAGACACGGCAAGGAAGTCGACGCCGATCTCGGCGGCGAGCCGGATGTCTTCCATGTCCTTGGCTGTGAGCGCCGGGGCCGAGAGGCCGCCGCCCTGGCGGTTGATGCCTTTGTGATCGGAGAGCACGCCGCCCACGAGCACCGTGGTATGGATGCGATCGCCGGCGACGTAATCGACCTGCAGCCGGATCTTGCCATCGTCGAGCAGCAGCACGTCGCCGGGGCGCACGTCGCGCGGCAGATCGGGATAGTCGAGCCCGACCCGGGTTTCGTCGCCTACGGGGCAGCGGACGTCGAGCACGAATTTCTGCCCGCGCTCGAGCGTGATTTTTCCCTGGGCGAATTTGCCGATGCGGATCTTGGGCCCTTGCAGATCGCCGAGTAGTCCCACGGGCCTTTCGCGCTCGAGGGCGAGCTCGCGCACCAGTTTGGCACGGGCGCGGTGCTCGTCAGCGCTGCCGTGGGAGAAGTTGAGCCGGGCGACGTCGAGCCCGGCATCGATCATGCGGCCGAGCACCTCGGCGCTGGAGCTTGCCGGGCCGAGTGTGGCGACGATCTTGGTGTGGCGTAGCGGCATGGGCACTCCGGATGGTGGCGCAACGCGCTTGCGTGCGTTCATTGTAGCAAGAAGGCGCTTTGCCGCCGTACTTTGGGCGAAACACCTTTTTACGCTGGCGAAGCGCCAGGGACGCTATTCTGTAGTCAGGAAAAAGACAGCTTTGCCGGAGGAAGGATCATGAATACGAAGAAGATCGTGCTCGGACTGGGAGCCCTGTTGCTGGGAGTGACGTCGGCGTGGGCGGGAAGGCCGGGGGAATGGGGCCATCATCCAGGGCGGCCGGACGTGGTGGTGATCGAGCGCCATGACCATGGGCGTCATTACGGTTGGGATCGGCGGCCGGTGACGGTGGTGCGTGAGAAGACGGTGATCTATCGCGACTGGGCGCCGCCGCCGCGGGTGGTGGAGTATCGCTATGCGCGGCCGTACTACGGTCCAGGCGTGACGATCGACGTCTCGCCGGTTTTCATTCCGTTCCGGTGAGCGGAGCCTCGGCCGAGCGTTCGGCCCAGTCGCGTGGCCTGAGCGCTTCGTAGAGCGCCGCCTCGGGGCTGCCGGGCTCGGGGTGCCAGTCGTAGCGCCAGCGCGCGAGCGGCGGCAGCGACATGAGGATGGCTTTGGTGCGCCCGCCGCTTTGCAAGCCGAAGTGGGTGCCGCGGTCCCACACGAGGTTGAATTCGACGTAGCGCCCGCGGCGATAGGCTTGGAAGTCGCGCTCGCGCTCACCGTAGGGGTGGGCGAGCCGCTGCTCGAGGATGGGGAGATAGGCTGGAAGGAAGGCATCTCCCACGGCCTGGGCGAGCCGCCAGGCGGATTCGAAGGGGATGGTGCCATCGGCCCCCAGATCGTCGAAGAAGAGGCCGCCCACGCCGCGCGGTTCTTCGCGGTGCTTGAGGTAGAAGTACTCGTCGCACCAGCGCTTGTAGTGGCGATAGTGCGCCTCGCCGAAGCCCGCGCCCAGCACCGCGTCGCGGCAGGTGCGGTGAAAGTGCACGATGTCCTCGACGAAAGGGTAGTAGGGCGTGAGATCCATGCCGCCGCCAAACCACCACACGGGCGGCAGCCCTTCGGCGGTGGCGACGAAGGCGCGCACGTTGAGGTGTACGGTGGGGCAGTAAGGATTGCGCGGGTGCAGCACGAGCGACACGCCCAGCGCCTCGAAGGCACGCCCGGCGAGTTCCGACCGCCGGGCGCTCGCCGAAGGCGGCAGGCTCGCGCCGCGCACGTGGGAGAAATTGACGCCACCGCGCTCGAGCACCGGGCCGTCTTCGGTGATGCAGGTAAGCCCGTCGCCCGTGAGCGCTTCGCCCTGCGGCCGTTCCCAGCGCTCTTCGCGAAACGCGCGGCCGTCGAGTGCGGCGAGCGCCTCCACGATGCGCGTCTGCAGCGCGAGGAAATGGCGCCGGATCGCGGCGGTGTCTGGCATCATGGATGGTGGCGGTTGAGCGCCCGGTGGCCGATGTCGCGGCGCATCTGTTTGCCGGCGAACTCGATGCGGTCGGCTACGGCATAGGCGCGCGCAATCGCCTCGCGCAGCGTCTCGCCGAGCGCGGTGACGCACAGCACTCGCCCGCCATGGGTGACGATCTGCCCTTCGCGCTCGGCGGTGCCGGCGTGAAAGACGAGCACCGGTTCCTGGGGTTCGAGCGGGGCGCATTCCTCGGGCAAACCCGTGATGACGTCGCCCTTGCGCGGTGCTTCCGGATAACCGGCGGCGGCAAGTACCACGCCCACGGCCGGGCGGCGGTCCCATTGAGCTTCGACTTCGAGCAGGGAGCCGGCGAGCGCCGCTTCGATGAGATCGACGAGGTCGGTCTTGAGTCGCGCGAGCAGCGGTTGCGCCTCGGGGTCGCCCAGGCGGCAGTTGAATTCGACCACCCGCGGTTCGCCCTGCGGCGAGATCATGAGGCCGGCGTAGAGAAAGCCGGCGTAGGGCGTGCCCTCGGCGGCCATACCGGCGAGCGTGGGCTGGATGATCTCGCGCATGACGCGGGCGTGCACGTCGGGGGTGACCACCGGCGCGGGGCTGTAGGCGCCCATGCCGCCGGTGTTGGGGCCACGGTCGCCGTCGAGCAGGCGCTTGTGGTCCTGGCTGGTGGCAAACGCAAGCGCGTTGCGCCCGTCGGCAAGCACGATGAAGCTTGCCTCTTCGCCTTCCATGAATTCCTCGATGACCACGCGCGCGCCAGCATCTCCCATGGCGTTGGCCACGAGCATGCGGTCGATCGCCTCGTGCGCCTCGGCGAGCGTCTGCGCCACGACCACGCCCTTGCCGGCGGCGAGCCCGTCGGCCTTGACGACGATGGGCGCCCCTTTGGTTTCGACCCAGGCGTGCGCTTGCGCGGCGTCGGCGAAGGTCTGGTAGGCGGCGGTAGGGATGCCATGGCGCTGCATGAAGCGCTTGGCGAAATCCTTGCTCGCCTCGAGCTGGGCGGCGGCCTGGGTCGGGCCGAAGATCGTCAGCCCTGCCTCGCGGAAGGCGTCGACGATACCGGCGGCAAGCGGCGCTTCCGGCCCGACGACGGTGAGATCGACGTGCTCGAGCCGGGCGGCGTCGAGCCATTGTTCGATCGTGCTTGCCGGCAGGTTGCGGCATTTCTCCGTGCGGGCGGTGCCGGGGTTGCCTGGGGCGACGAGGACGTGCTGCACGCGCGGTGACTGGGCAAGCTTCCAGGCGAGCGCGTGTTCGCGCCCGCCGCTGCCGATGACCATCACGGTGAGGCCGTGTTTCTTCATGGGGGTTCGCTCGTTCTTGGCAGACGGTCAGTGACGGAAATGGCGGATGCCGGTGAAGACCATGGCCAGGCCATGCTCGTCGGCCGCGGCGATCACCTCTTCGTCGCGCACCGAGCCTCCGGGCTGGATGACGGCGGTGGCGCCGGCTTCGGCGAGCACGTCGAGCCCGTCGCGGAAGGGGAAGAAGGCATCGGAGGCGACCACGCTGCCGCGCACCTCCAGCCCGGCGTTGCGCGCCTTGATGACGGCGATGCGCGAGGAGTCGACCCGGCTCATCTGGCCGGCGCCGATGCCCACGGTGCGTCGCTCCTTGCCGTAGACGATGGCGTTCGACTTGACGTATTTGGCCACGCGCCACACGAAGAGGAGGTCGCGCATCTCCTCGGGGGTGGGCTGGCGGCGGGTGACGACGCGAAGCTGGTCCGGATCGAAGGAGACGGCATCGGGTGTCTGCACCAGGAGCCCTCCGCCGATGCGCTTGTACTCCCATTGGGCGGGATCGGCGCCCAGTGGGCAGCGCAGCACGCGCACGTTCTTCTTCGCTGCGAGCACTTTGAGCGCCTCGGCAGTGTAGCCCGGTGCGATGAGCACTTCGAGGAACTGCGCCGCCACGGCCTGGGCCGCTGCCGCATCGACGGGCACGTTGAAGGCGATGATGCCGCCGAAGGCGGAGGTGGGGTCGGTGGCAAAGGCCCGCAAGTAGGCTTCGAGGGAGTTTTCTCCGAGCGCGACGCCGCAGGGATTGGCGTGCTTGACGATGACGCAGGCAGGACCATCGGCGGCGGGTTCGAAGCTCTTGACGCATTCCCAGGCGGCGTCGGCGTCGGCGAGGTTGTTGTAGGAGAGCTCCTTGCCTTGCAATTGCTGCGCCTGGGCGATGCCGCCGGCGGCCGCGCGCGGGTCGCGGTAGAAGGCGGCGCTCTGGTGGGGGTTCTCGCCGTAGCGCAGGTCCTGCACCTTGTCGAAAGCAGGCTGGAAGGCGGCGGGGAAGCGGCTGGTCTCACCTGCCGGGGTGCGGGCGGTGAGGTAGTGCGAGATGGCGGCGTCGTAGCGCGCCGTGTGCGTGAAGGCTTTGGCGGCGAGCCGGTAACGGGTGGCGTAGCTCACGCGGCCGCCGTTGGCGTGCATCTCGTCGAGCAACGGCGCATAGTCGGCCGGGTCGGTGAGCACGGCCACGCCGCCTTGTTCGTTGCCGTGATTCTTGGCCGCGGCGCGCACCATGGCCGGGCCACCGATGTCGATGTTCTCGATCGCTTCTTCGAGGGTGCAGCCGGGGCGCGCCACGGTCTGCTCGAAGGGGTAGAGGTTGACGGCCACGACGTCGATGAGCGGGATGCCCTGGGCGGCGAGTGCGGCCAGATGCGCTTCATCGTCGCGCCGCGCGAGGATGCCGCCGTGCACGCGCGGGTGCAGGGTCTTGACGCGGCCATCGAGCATCTCGGGAAAGCCCGTGTGCTCGGCCACGTCGGTGACCTTCAGCCCTGCTTCGCGCAGCGCCTGGGCCGTGCCGCCGGTGGAGAGCAGCCTCAGGCCCAGCCGTTCGAGGCCGCGGGCGAATTCGACGATGCCGGTCTTGTCCGAGACGCTCAGGAGCGCATATCTTTCTGTCATGATGGTTTTCCGTGCGTGGAGGTCAGCCGAGTTGGTATTGCTGGATCTTGCGCCGCAGCGTGTTGCGGTTGATGCCGAGCATCTGCGCCGCCAGCGTCTGGTTGCCGCCGGCGCGCGTGAGGATGTAGCGGATGAGTTCACATTCGACCCGATCCATCACCAAGGCATGCAGCCCCGTGGGTGTCTGGCCCTCGAGGTCGTGGAAATAGCGCTCGAGGGTGGCGAACACCGCCCGGCCGAGCTCGTCGCGGCATTCGGGCACCGGTTTCATGCGCAGACCTCGGCGGTCGTTTCCAGGGATTCGATCCGTCGGGCGGCCAGATCGCCGAAGAACTCGTCGATCGCCGCGCGCTGTTCGGTCACCGTCTCGAGCTGGTTCATGCGCTGACGGAAGGCGGCCGAGCCGACGAGCCCCTTGGTATACCAGGAAATGTGCTTGCGCGCGACCTTCACGCCCGTGGCTTCGCCATAGAAGGCGTAGAGGTCTTCGAGGTGCTCGAGCAGCAGGGCGCGGATCTCGAGCGGCGAGGGCGGCGGCAGGTGCTTGCCGGTGGCGAGGTAGTACTCGATCTCGCGAAAGAGCCAGGGGCGACCCTGGGCGGCGCGGCCGATCATCACGCCGTCGGCGCCGGTGTAGTCCAGCACGGCGCGGGCTTTCTCGGGCGTGGTGATGTCGCCGTTAGCGATCACGGGAATGGAGACGAGCGTCTTCACCAGGGCGATGGTGTCGTATTCCGCCTCGCCCATGTACTGGTCGGCCCGGGTGCGGCCGTGGATGGCGAGCGCCCGGATGCCGCAGGATTCGGCGATGCGCGCCAGGCGCGGGGCGTTCTTGTTGGCGCGGTTCCAGCCGGTGCGCATCTTGAGTGTCACCGGCGTGTCGGGCACGGCACGCACCACGGCTTCCAGGATGCGGGCGGCGAGCGCTTCGTCTTGCATGAGCGCCGAGCCGGCATAGACGTTGCACACTTTCTTCGCCGGACAGCCCATGTTGATGTCGATGATCTGCGCCCCGCGCTCGACGTTGTGTCGCGCCGCCTGCGCCATCATCTCGGGGTCGGCACCGGCGATCTGCACGACGATGGGTTCGACCTCTCCGGTGTGATCGGCCCGGCGCAGGGTCTTGGCGCTGCCGTAGAGCAGCGAATTGGAGGTGACCATCTCGGAGACCGCCAGCCCGGCACCCAGGCGCTTGCACAGCTGCCGGAACGGACGGTCGGTGACTCCGGCCATCGGGGCGACGAAGAGGTTGTTGCGCAGGCGAAAGCCGAGGTAGTCCATCGCGTTTGGGGAAAGAGGCTCGTTGAAGGAAAAGGATCGAGTATACCGCAGCACGACCTGGCGACGGGCGCCGAACCTGCGTCAAGTATAGGAAATCTCGGGTTCCTTCCGCTGCAAGCCTTCGGCCCAGGCGAGAGCGTCTTCGAGGTTGCGTCGCAGGTTCTCGCGACCGATCTCGTTGATGAAGCCTGCCTTGCGCAGCGTGCGGAAGACGTCGCGGTTCAGTTCGGCGAGTACGAGCGGGATGCCGCGTTTCTTGAGCTCGCGGGCGATGGCGCGCAGCGTATCGAGCCCCGAAGCGTCGACGCTCACGAGCTTGCCCAGGTCGAGCACGACCACGTCGGGCCAGTCTTCGGTGTCGAGGAGCTCGTCGAGCTTGTGAATGGCGCCGAAGAAGAGCGAGCCGGAGATGCGGTAGGCGGCCACGCGCAGCGACCCGTCCTCGCGCCGGAAGCGGTGTGCATCGGGCCGTCGCTCCAGCGGCAGCCGCTCGACGTGGGTGAAGCGCGCCATCTGGTAGATGAAGGCGAGGCTCGCGAGCACCATGCCGACTTCGACGGCGATGGTGAGGTCGAAGAGCACGGTGAGGGCGAAGGTGGTGAGCAGAATCACGCGATACTTGGTGCTATAGCGTCGGAGCGCAGCGGGGGCCATTTCGTGCCAGTCGCCCATATTGACTGCAGTGACGAGCACGATGGCGGCGAGCGAGGTGAGCGGCACGTGGGCGGCAAGCGGCGCGAGCACGAGTACGACGGCGAGCAGGGTCAGGGAATGGACGATGCCGGCCACCGGGGTGCGGCCGCCGGCGCGCACGTTGGTGGCGGTACGGGCGATCGCGCCGGTGGCGGCGAAGCCGCCGAAGAGGGGTGCGACGACGTTGGCGATGCCCTGCGCCATCAGCTCCTGGTTCGGGTCGTGCCGGTCGTCGATCATGCTGTCGGCCACCCGGGCCGAGAGCAGGCTCTCTATGGCGCCGAGCAGCGCGATGGCGATCGCCGGTGGCAGCAGTTGCCCTAGGCGGGTGATGTCGAAGGCTGGCAGCGATGGCGTGGGGATCGTCTGGGGAATGCCGCCGAAGCGTGTGCCGATGGTCTCCAGCGGCAGGGAGAAGAGCATGTTCACGGCGGTGGCAACGATCAGTACCGCCAGCGGCCCTGGCAGCCGCGCGAGCCAGCGCTGACGGCGCGCGTAGCGGTTCCAGGTGAGCAGGAAGGCGAGCGAGGCGAGCCCGAAGCCGAGCGTAGGCCAGTGCGCGGTGGGCAGCGCCGTGGCGAGCGCGTGCATCTTGCCGAAGAACTCGGCCGGGACTTTGTCGATCGACAGGCCGAGGAAATCCTTGATCTGGGAGAGGAAGATCACCACGGCGATGCCGTTGGTGAAGCCGATCACCACCGGCAGGGGGATGAAGCGGATGAGCGTGCCGAGCCGAGCCGCACCGAGCGCGAAGAGCAGCAGGCCGGCGAGCATGGTTGCCACCAGCAGGTTCGCTTCGCCGTGGGCGGCGACGATGCCATAGACGATGGGAATGAAGGCGCCGGTGGGGCCGCCGATCTGCACCCGCGAGCCGCCCAGGGCGGAGATGAGAAAGCCGGCGACGATGGCGGTCCAGATGCCGGCCGAAGGAGACATGCCGCTGGCGATGGCAAACGCCATGGCGAGCGGCAGCGCCAGCACGCCTACCGTGGCGCCAGCCGAGAGGTCGGCGAGGAACTGCCCGCGGTCATAGCCGCGTAGCGTCTCGATGAGGCGCGGGCGGAAGAAGCTCATTTGATTCTCATGCCGGGGGTTGCGCCTTCGTCGGGCGAGACGAGGTAGATGCCGGGATGGGTGCCGCCCGGGTCGGAGGCGGCGAGCACCATGCCCTCCGAGAGGCCGAACTTCATCTTGCGCGGCGCGAGGTTGGCCACCAGCACGACCAGGCGGCCGACGAGCGCGGCGGGATCGTAGGCCGATTTGATGCCGGCGAAGACCTGCCGCACCTTGGCGCTGCCGTCTTCCTCCCGCTCGCCGGCGTCGAGCAGCAGCCGCAGCAGCTTGTCGGCGCCCTCGACTGGCTCGGCGGCGATGACGCGCGCCACGCGCAGGTCGACGCCGAGGAACTGCTCGAGCGTGATCGGCGCGGCCGCTTCGGGCTTCGCTTCGGCAGGTTTGGGCGCAGGAGCGACCGGAGCGAGCGCTTCGCGGTTGGCTTCGATGAGCGCGTCGATCGCCTTGCGCTCGATGCGGGTGAGCAGGTGCTCGTAGGCTTCGATCCGATGCCCGGCCGGCAGGGGCGCCCAGTCTTCTCCCCAGCACAGCGGCTCGATGGCGAGGAATCGCTCGACGCGGGCCGCGGTGCGCGGCAGGACTGGCTTGAGGATGCGGGTGAGGTCGCGGAACATGGTGAGCGCCGTGGAACACACGCGCTGCAGCCGCTCGGGTTCGCCGCTCTTTGCCAATTCCCAGGGCTTGTGCTCGTTGATGTAGTGGTTGGCGGCGTCGGCGAGCGCCATCGCCTCGCGCAGCGCCCGACCGTAGTCGGCGTCTTCGAAGGCACGATGCAGCCGCTCGTCGCGGTGGGCAGTCTTGAAGGGGGCGAGCGCTGCGGCATCGACGGGTCCGAGCCGGCCCTCGAAGCGATCGGCGATGAAGCGGGCGGTACGGCTGGCGATGTTGACGTACTTGCCCACGAGGTCGCTATTGACCTTGGCGATGAGATCGTCGAAGCTGAGGTCGAGGTCTTCGAAGGTGCCGTTCGACTTGGTGGCGAAGTAGTAGCGCAGCCATTCCGGATCGAGCCCGTGTTCGAGCCAGGAGCGGGCGGTGATGAAAGTGCCGCGGCTCTTGCTCATCTTGGCGCCGTCGACGGTGAGAAATCCATTGACGTACTCGCGCGTGGGCGTGCGATAGCCGGAGAAGTGCAGCATCGCCGGCCAGAAGAGGGCGTGGAAGTAGAGGATGTCCTTGCCGATGAAGTGCACCATCTCGGTGCCGGCTTCGGCGGCGCGGCGCGCGTCGATGTACTCGGCCACGTCGATGTCGCCCCGGCGCTTGGCGAGCGCCAGGAAACTCGCCAGATAGCCGATGGGGGCATCCAGCCAGACGTAGAAATACTTGCCGGGCGCGCCCGGAATCTCGAAGCCGAAATAGGGGGCGTCGCGCGTGATGTCCCAGTCCGAGAGACGGTTCTCGCCCTCTTCGCCGAGCCATTCCCGGATCTTGTTGGCCGCTTCGAGGCTCAGGTGCGGTTCGCCGCGCGCGTTGGTACCGCGCGTCCAGCGGCGCAGGAATTCCACGCAGCGGGGGTCCGAGAGCTTGAAGAAGTAGTGCTCGCTCTTCTTGAGCACGGGCTTGGCGCCGGAGACGGCGGAATAGGGGTTCTTGAGTTCGGTGGGGGAATAGGCTGCGCCGCACGCCTCGCAGTTGTCGCCGTATTGATCCGGCGCGCCGCAGCGCGGGCATTCCCCTTTGATGAAGCGGTCCGGCAGGAACATGCCTTTGACCGGGTCGTAGAACTGCTCGATCTCGCGCGCTTCGATCAGACCCGCCGCCTTGAGCTTGCGGTAGATGTCTTCGGCGAAGAAGCGGTTCTCCTCGCTGTGCGTGCTGTGGTAGTGATCGAAGGCGACGAGGAAGTTGGCGAAATCGCGCGCGTGTTCCTGCTGCACGCGGGCGATGAGCGCTTCGGGCGTGATGCCTTCTTTTTCCGCGCGCAGCATCACGGGCGTGCCGTGGGTGTCGTCGGCGCAGACGTAATGGACCGTATGCCCGCACATGCGTTGGTAGCGCACCCAGACGTCGGCCTGCACGTAGCCCACGAGGTGGCCGAGGTGGATGTCGCCGTTGGCGTAGGGGAGCGCGTTCGTGACGAGGATCTTGCGGGTCATCTCCGGTCCTGATCTTGGCAGCGGGAGGCTTCGATTATAATGGTTCGCCGTGCCCGGGTGGCGAAATTGGTAGACGCACCAGATTTAGGTTCTGGCGCCGCAAGGCGTGGGGGTTCGAGTCCCTTCCCGGGCACCAAAAGCACCGTTCAGGTGCTTTTTTATGTCTTTCAACGCCGGCCATAGCCGGCGATGGCCTCCTGTGCTTCGGCGATCTCTTCGTCTGTGAGATGGACCGGCTCGCCGAGCGTGCGGGCCCTCAGGTAGTGTTCGCACAGGGTTTCCAGCTCCTGCGCCAGGGCGAGCGCCTGGGGGAGGTCGCGGCCGAGGACGAGCATGCCGTGGTTGGCCATGAGGCAGGCGCGGCGGCCTTCGAGGGCTTCGAGCACGGCGTCGGAGAGCGCCTGGGTGCCGAAACGGGCGTAGCGGGCGCAGCGCACGTCGGGGCCGCCGAAGCGCAGGATCATGTAGTGGAAGGGGGGAAGGCCGCGGCGGTGGCAGGCGAGCGCCGTGGCCGCCGGGCTGTGGCAGTGGACGACGGCACCGGCCTCTGGCCGACTGCGGTAGAGGTCGCGGTGAAAGCGCCATTCGCTCGACGGTGGCCAGGGACCGGAGGAGATGCCTTCGAGCGTCATCGGCACCATCATCTCGGCGCCGAGTTCTTCCGGGGGGATGCCGGAAGGGGTGATGAGGAAACCTTCGACGGTGCGTACGCTGAGGTTGCCGGCGCTGCCGGGGTTGAGCCCGGTCTCGGCCAGACGTCGGGTGGCGGCAAGAAGCGCCTGGGCGGGGTCGATCATCGGTCGGGCTCCGGGAAGAGCTTGGCGGCGGCGAGCGGTGCGGGCCAGGCGCCGGTTTCGGTGAGGATGGCGGTGATCCAGCGCGCAGGGGTGAGGTCGAAGGCGGGGTTGCGCACCCGGGCCGGCAGTGGCGTGAGGCGTACGGGAACGGGCTCGTCCGTGCCGGGCGGCAGGCCGGCGACGGTGAGGACTTCGTCGGCGGCGCGCTCCTCGATGGGGATGGCGGCGCCGTTCGGACAGGTGGGATCGAACGTGGTGGCGGGCGCCGCCACGAGGAAGGGAACGCCGTGGGCGTGCGCGGCGAGGGCCTTGAGGTAGGTGCCGATCTTGTTGGCGACGTCGCCGTTGCGGGCGATGCGATCAGCCCCGACGAGCACGAGGTCGATGTCGCCCTGGGCGATGAGCAGACCGGCGGCGTTGTCGGCGACGAGGGTGGCGGGCACGCCGGCTTGCGTGAGCTCCCAGTGGGTGATGAGGCCCTGGTTGCGCGGGCGGGTTTCGCTGACGAAGACTTCGAGCGCAATGCCGGCAGCGTGGGCGAGGTAGAGGGGGGAAAGCGCCGTGCCCGCGCCGCAGGTGGCGACCCAGCCGGCGTTGCAGTGCGTGAGCACGCGTACGGGGCGATCGAGCCGGCACGCCAATTCCTCGATCCAGGGTAGGCCGGCGCGGCCGATGGCCTCGCAGCGTTGGGCGTCGTCGGCGCGCTGGCGTTCGGCCTCACGCCAGGCAGCAGCGGGGCGCTCGGAGGGCGGCAGTGGCGCGAGCACGGCGCGCTGCGCTTCCAGCGCGAGGCGCAGGTTCACCGCGGTGGGGCGGGTGGAAAGCAGCCGGGCGATGGCGTCTTCCAGGGCGGCGTCGCTTGCGTCGCGCTCCAGGGCGAGCGCGAGGCCATGGGCGGCGGCAACGCCGATGAGCGGGGCTCCGCGCACGCGCAGGGCGACGATGGCTTCGAGCACGTCGTCGAGCGTGCCGAGCCGGCGCTCGACGACGCGCCAGGGAAGTCCGGTCTGATCGATAATGACGATGGAGTTGCCGTCGCGGCGCAGGGTGGCAAGCGGGGGGGTGAATGACATCGTGTAGGCAACGTCGGTCCGGGCAGAGAAAATCATAGCACGGCAGGAACATGGGCACGCGCTACAATCGCTTCTTTGGTCTGGTTCGGGATGCGGTGATGCGTTGGTTGTTCTGGTTTGTGGTGCTGCTGGCGGTGGCGTGGTGGGCGCGGCGGCGGTTTTTCGCGGCGGATTCGTCTCGCCCGAGCGGCGAAAGAGGCGTGGGGCGGAAACGGGGGAAATCCTCGGGCGAAGCGGAGCCGATGGTGCAGTGCGCCCGCTGCGGGGTGTTCGTGCCGGCCTCCGAGGCGGTGCGCGCCGGGGGGCAGACCTTCTGCTGCGAGGCGCATCGGCAGGAAGGCGCGCGTGCGCGGGAGTGAGCCTTCCATCGCCGGCATGGCGGGAACGGTCGGCCGCCTAGGGGATCTGCTGCGCGTGGCCGTGGCCGGCGTGCTGCTGGTGGGCGGGCGACAGATGTCGCTGGGCGAGGAATGGCCGTCGGCCTTCCTGTGGCTGAGCGTGGGCTACTTCGGCGCCGCCGTGGCATTGGCGGTGTTGCGGCCGCTGCGCCTGCGCCGGGCCGGTGCCTGGGTGACGGCGGCGGTGTTGTTGGACGTGGCGGCGCTCACCGGGGTGATGACGGTGAGCGGCGGATTCCGCTCGGGACTGGTTCCTTTCCTTTATCTGGCGGTGGGCGGGGCTTCGCTGGTGGTATCGCGCCGGCTTGCCGCTTTTTACGCGGCGCTGGTGGCGCTTGCCCTGCTGGGAGAAAACCTGTGGCGAACCGGGGTGGGAGGGGGGCCGAGCGATACCTATCTCGTGGGCTTGAGCGGAGCGGGAGCCTTTGCGGTGGCCTTGGCGGCGCAGGCGGTGGGAGAGCGTCTGCGCCGGGCGGAAGCGTCGATCCGGGCACAGCAGGAGACGCTCGCCTGGCAGCGGGAGATCAACGATCGCATCCTACGCGAGCTGCGCGACGGGGTGCTGGTGATCGACGACGAAGACGTGGTGCGCTACGCCTCGCAGCCGCTGCGGCAGTGGTTGGGGCGGGAGCCGGTGGGGGAACGCGTCGAAGAAGTCCTGCCCGGAGTGGACCGGCTGCTGGCCCGACGCGGCGGGGAGCGCTGGGTGGCGGTTCAGGGGCGGCGGCTGCGCTGCCGGGCGACGGTGCCCTACCGCGGCGGCGGGTGGCTGGCGTTCGTGAGCGACCTGGAAGAGGTGAGCCGCGAATTCGAGCGCAACAAGCTCGCCTCGCTCGGAACCCTGGTGAGCGGGGTGGCGCACGAGGTGCGCAACCCTCTGGCGGCGGTAGTACAGGCGCTGGAGCTGATGCGGGGTGAGGAGAACGCGGCGGCGCGCGAGCGCTTGCTGGCGATGGCGCTCGACAATGCGGAGCGCATCGAGCACCTGGTGGAGGACATCCTGTCTTTGGGGCGACGACAACGGCCGCAGCCAGAAGTGCTCGATCTGGCTGGGTGGCTGAGGGAGTGGCGGCGCGAGGCGCTCGCGCGGCTCGGCCGCGGCGAGGAGGAAGTGGTGCTGGAGGTGGGCGAGGGCTTGCGCATCTGGATCGATCCCCTGCATTTGCGGCACATCCTCGACAATCTCGTCGACAACGCGGCGCAGTTTGCGAGCCGCCGCGCTGGGGCGATCCGCGTGCGCGCCCGGGCCGAAGGGGAGCGGGTGTGCGTCGAGGTGTGCGACGATGGACCGGGTGTGGCACCGGAAGTGCGCGAGCGCTTGTTCGAACCGTTCGCGTCTTCCCGGCCCGGTGGCACAGGCCTTGGGCTGTACGTGGCGCGCACGCTCGCGCAGGCGAACCAAGCAGAAGTGGAGTGGGTCGATAAGGGATGCTTTCGGGTGTGGCTGCCGCGGCCGGCGCAAGAGTGAGCACGGCGGTGGTGTGTACAATGGACCGTCCGACGGTCTGGGAGAAAGGGCGATGTTGCTGCTGATTGACAATTACGACAGTTTCACGTGGAATCTGGCACAGTACTTCGGCGAGCTCGGGGCGCAGGTGAAGGTGGTGCGCAACGACGAGGTGACGGCGGCGCAGATCGCGGCCTGGCGGCCGGAGTACCTGGTGATCTCGCCTGGGCCGTGCTCGCCGCGCGAGGCAGGCATTTCGGTGGAGGTGATCGAACGTTTCGCCGGCGAGATCCCCATCTTCGGGGTGTGCCTGGGGCATCAGGCGATCGGGGCGGCGTTCGGCGGGCGCGTCGTCCATGCCAAGCGCCTGATGCACGGCAAGACTTCGCCCGTGTTCCATCGCGGCGAGGGGGTGTTCGAGGGCTTGCCCAATCCGGTGGAGTGCACGCGCTACCATTCGCTGGCGGTGGAGCGCGAGTCGCTGCCCGAGTGCCTGGAGGTGACGGCCTGGACCGAGGACGGCGAGATCATGGGCTTACGCCACCGCACGCTGCCGGTGGAAGGGGTGCAGTTCCATCCGGAATCGATCCTGACGCAGCATGGGCACGAGATGCTGGCCAATTTCCTGCGCCAGCATGCGCCGCAGCCGGCGGCGGCCTGAAACGCGGCAAGGGAACGGGGTTTTCGATGAATCGGACGAGGGGTTGAAGTGGGAACGAAGATCACGCCGCGGGAGGCGTTGCAGCGCACAATCGAGCTGCGCGAGATTTTCTACGACGAGATGCTGGATCTGATGCGCCAGATCATGGCCGGCGAGGTCTCGCCGGTGATGATGGCGGCGATCCTCACCGGGCTGCGCGTGAAGAAGGAGACGGTGGGCGAGATCACCGCCGCGGCCCAGGTGATGCGCGAACTGGCGCTCAAGGTGGAAGTGCCACCGCCGCACGATCATCTCCTGGACGTGGTCGGCACGGGGGGGGATTCTTCACACACCTTCAACGTGTCGACCACGAGCGCCTTCGTCGTCGCCGCAGCCGGGGGCAAGGTGGCCAAGCACGGCAACCGCTCGGTGTCGTCCAAGTCCGGCAGCGCCGACGTGCTCGAGGCGCTGGGCGCGGACATCGAGTTGCCGCCGGAGGCGGTGGCGCGCTGCATCGCCGAGGTGGGAGTGGGATTCATGTTCGCGCCGGCGCACCACAGCGCCATGAAGAACGTGGCGGCGGTGCGGCGCGAGATGGGCGTACGTACCATCTTCAACATTCTGGGGCCGCTCACCAACCCGGCCGGGGCGCCGAATTCGCTGCTGGGAGTGTTTCACCCCGATCTGGTGGGGATCCTGGTGCGGGTGATGCAACGGCTCGGTGCCAAGCACGTGCTGGTGGTGCACGGGCTCGACGGGCTCGACGAAATCACCCTGGGCGCGGATACGCTGGTGGGTGAATTGAAGGAGGGCGAGATCACCGAGTACCGCATCCATCCGGAGGATTTCGGCCTGCCGATGGCCTCGAGCCGCAACCTCACGGTGGGCGACGCGCAGGAATCGCGGGCGCGGCTGCTGGCGGTGCTGGAAGGCGAGCAGGGCCCGGCGCGCGACATCGTGCTCTTGAACGCCGGGGCAGCGCTCTATGCGTCCAACGTCGTTCCTTCGATCGCCGAGGGCATCGAGCGCGCCCGCGAGGCGATCGACTCGGGCGCGGCGCGGGCCAAGGTCGATGAATTCGTCGCCGCCACGCGCCGTCTGGCGCAGGAGTCGGGGCGATGAGCGACGTCTTGCAGCGCATTCTCGCACGCAAGCGCGAAGAGGTGGCCGCGGCGCGGGCGGCCAAGTCCCGGACGGAGCTGGAGGCGGCAGCGCGGGCGCGGCTCGAGCGCGATGCGCCGCGCGGGTTCGTTGCCGCCATCGAGCGCAGGCTTGCGGCTGGTGAGCCCGCGGTGATCGCCGAGATCAAGAAAGCGAGCCCCTCCAAAGGGGTGATCCGGCCCGAGTTCGACCCGGCCGCGATCGCCCGCGCCTATGAAGCGGCCGGTGCCGCGTGTCTGTCGGTGCTCACCGACCGGGAGTTTTTCCAGGGATCGCCGGAATACCTCGCGGCGGCGCGCGCGGCCTGTGTGCTGCCGGCGCTGCGCAAGGATTTCCTCGTCGATGAATGGCAGGTGTGGGAAGCCTGCGCCCTCGGCGCCGATGCGGTGCTGCTGATCGTGGCGGCGCTCGAGGATGCGGCACTGCGCGATCTGGCCGCCTTGGCCCAGGAGCTGGGGCTGGACGTGCTGGTGGAAGTGCACGACGCGGCCGAGCTCGAGCGCGCGCTCGCCCTGCCGGTGCGGCTCGTGGGCATCAACAACCGGGACCTGCGTACCTTTGCCGTGTCGTTGGAGACCACCTGGGCGCTCTTGCCCCGCATTCCGGCCGACCGGATCGTGGTGACGGAATCGGGCATCGGCACGCCCGAGGACGTGGCGGCGATGCGCACGCGCGGCGTGCAGACTTTTCTCGTGGGCGAAGCCTTCATGCGCGTGCCCGACCCGGGCGCGGCTTTGCGCGCGCTCTTTTTTGCCTGAGATTGGGGAGTGCGCCAGTGCGGCGATGGGGATGGGTGATGGCGGCCTGTGTGCTCCTTGCCGCCTGTGGGCGGCAGGAGACGCCGGCGCAGCAGCAGGAGCAGGCGGTGGTGGTGCGCACGGCACCGGTCCGGGCGGCGGAGCCAGCCCCGCTGGTGCTCTCCGGCACGGTGCGGGCGCGCTACGAGTCGCCGCTCGCCTTCCAGGTGGGCGGGCGCATCGTGGCGCGGCTCGTCGACGCAGGGGCGACGGTGCGGGCCGGGCAGACGCTGGCGCGGCTCGATCCAAAAGACGTGCTCGCCCAGCTCGAGGCGGCGCAGGCGGCGGAGCGTGCCGCCCAGGCGCAGTGGCGTCTGGCGCAGAACGAGCTCGCGCGCACCGAGCGCCTGGCGGCGCAGCGCTTCGTCGGTGAGCAGGCGCTCGATCGGGCGCGCACCCAGCTCGAGGCCGCGCGCTCGCAGCTCGAGGCGGCGCAGGCGCAGGAGCGGCAGGCGCGCCACGCCATGGAATATACCGAGCTGCGCGCTCCGGCCGACGGTGTGCTCATGGAATGGAGCGCCGAGCCGGGGCAGGTGGTGGCGGCGGGGCAGCCGGTGGCCATGCTGGCACAAAAGGGCGAGCGGGAGGTGGAAGTGGCGCTGCCGGAGCGCTTCGGCCGGCAGCCGCCGCCGCGTGGTGAGGCCGTCCTGCCCGACGGCTCAGCGGTACCGCTCGAACTGCGCGAGGTGAGCGGAGCGGCCGATCCGGTGTCGCGCACCTTCCGCGCGCGCTATCGCCTGCTCACTGCCGAGCCGCCGCCCCTGGGCAGCGTGGTGCAGGTACGCCTGCCGCAGCCGCCGGTGGAAGGCTGGGAAGTGCCGGTGGGGGCGATGGACGAGCGCGGCGCTGGTCCGCGGGTCTGGCGGGTGAAGCAGGGGCGCCTCGAAGCGGTGCCAGTGGAGGTGCTGGCGGTCGAGAACGCCACGGCGCGCGTGCGCGGCCCCCTCGAGGCCGGCGATCATGTGGTGGCTTTCGGCACCCACGTGCTGCGCGAGGGGATGCGGGTCGAGGAGCGCGCACCGTGAGTTTCCCCAATCTCTCGGCGCTTGCCGTGCGCGAGCGCGCCGTCACCCTCTTCTTTTTGATCCTGTCGGCGCTCGCGGGGCTGTACGCCTTCCTCGGCCTGGGGCGGGCGGAGGATCCGGCCTTCACCGTGCGCATCCTCATGGTGTCGGCGCTGTGGCCGGGTGCGACGGCGCAGCAGATGGAAGATCAGGTGGCCCACCGCCTGGAGAAACGGCTGCAGGAGCTGGAATACCTCTACCGGTTGACGACGACGGTGCAGCCGGGGCGGGTCGACATCCAGGTGGAGTTCGAAGAGTATGTGCCGCAGCGCGAGATCGGGCGGCTGTTCTATGAAGTGCGAAAACGCATGTGGGACGAAGGCCCGACGCTGCCCAAGGGGGTGATCGGCCCCGTCGTCAACGACGATTTCTCCGACGTCTATTTCAGCCTGATGGCCCTGACGGCGCCGGGAATGCCTTCGTGGGATCTGGTGCGCGAGGCCGAGGCGCTGCGCGACCGGCTCGCCCGCGTGCCCGGCGTGCAGAAGGCACAGCTCATCGGCGAGCGTCCCGAGCAGATTTTCCTGGAGCTCGACCTCGACCGCCTCATCCAGCTGGGGCTGACGCCGCAGGCGGTGTTCGATGCGATCGACGCGAACAACGCCCTGGTGCCGGCCGGATTCATCGACACCGCCGGGCCGCGGGTGTACGTGCGGCTTCCCGGGGCGGACCTGTCGCAGGTGGGGCGCATCGCCGCGGTGCCCTTGCGCGTGGGCGGACGCATTCTCACCGTGGGGGAACTGGGCAAGGTGCGCCTGGGGATCGAGGATCCTCCCTCTTTCCTGGTGCGGGCCCACGGCGAGGAAGCGATCCTTCTTGGCGTGGTGATGCAGCGCGGGGAAAACGGCCTCGAGCTGGGCAAGCGGCTCGCGCGCTTCGTGGCCGAAGAAAAGGCCCGCTTGCCGGCCGGCATGACGCTCTCCGTGCTCACCAACCAGGCCGAGGCGATCGCGCACGCCGTCGATCTCTTCCAGGTGAAGTTCCTCGTGGCGGTGGCGGTGGTGATGGGGGTGACTTTCCTCACCTTGGGCTGGCGCGCCGGGGTGGTGGTAGCCGTGGCCATTCCGGTGACGCTGGGGCTCACCTTTCTTGCGATGCGCTGGAGCGGGATCGACCTCGACCGCGTCTCGCTCGGCGCCCTGATCCTCGCCCTGGGCTTGCTGGTCGACGATGCCATCATCGCCATCGAGATGATGATCGTCAAGCTCGAAGAAGGCTGGGACCGGATCGCGGCGGCCGGCCATGCCTGGAACGTGACGGCCAAGCCCATGCTCTTCGGCACGCTGGTGACGGTGGCCGGATTCCTGCCCATCGGTTTTGCCCGCTCGGGCGTGGGGGAATACGCCGGGAACATCTTCTGGGTGCTCGGCTACGCCCTGGTGATTTCCTGGTTCGTGGCGGTGGTTTTCACACCTTATCTGGGCGTGAAACTGCTGCCGTCCTACCGCAAGCGCGAGGCCGGGCATGGGGTGTACGATTCCCCGGCCTACCGCCGCTGGCGCGCGGCGATCGCCTGGTGCGTGAATCGGCGCAAGACCGTGGTGGCGGCGACGGTCGCCTTGCTCGCGCTGGGGGTGGCCGCCATGGCGGGGCCGGTGCAGAAGCAGTTCTTCCCCAGTTCGGATCGGCCGGAAGTGTTGGTGTCGATCTGGCTGCCAGTGGGCTCGTCCATCGGGCGCACCGACGAGGTGGCGCGGCGCATCGAGGCGATCCTCGCGCCCTTGCCAGAGGTGCGTTCGGTGTCGGCCTATGTCGGTCGCGGGGCGCCGCGCTTCTTCATCTCGGCCAACCCCGAGGAGCCCGATCCGGCTTTTGCCAAGATCGTGGTCGTGACCCAGGGGGTGGAAGCGCGCGAGAAAGTGATCGCGCTCTTGGAGCAGCACCGGCAGGCAGGGGAATTTGCCGAGGCGCGCATCCGCGTGCACCGCCTTCTCTATGGTCCGCCGGTGCCCTGGCCAGTGGCGTTTCGGGTGGTGGGGCCGGATCTCGAGGTGCTGCGCCGTCTGGGTGAGGAGGTGCGCGCGGTGATGGCAAGGAATCCTCACGTGCGCGACGCGCATCTGGAGTGGAACGAGCGCGCGCCGGCATTGGTGCTGGAGGCGCCGGCCGAGCGCCTGCGGGCCATGGGCTTGACGCCGCGGGAAGTGGCGCGGCAGCTGCAGTTCGCTTTGAACGGCATCCCGGTGACCGAGGTGCGGCGCGACATCCGCACCGTGACGCTGCTCGTGCGCGGCGAGGCGGCGGTGCGCGACCCGGCGCGGCTCGAAGGCCTCGAGCTGCGTACCCTCGACGGCGCCCGCGTGCCGCTGGGGCAGGTGGGGCGGCTCGAAGTGCGCCACGAGGAAGTGCGCTACAAGCGCATGGATCGGGAGCGTTTCGTCGCGGTGCAGGGCGAACTCGAAGGGGCGCAGGCGGTGGACGTGACCGAGGCGCTGTGGGAAGCGCTCGCGCCGCTGCGCGCGGCACTGCCGCCCGGATACCGTCTCGAGGTGGGGGGCACGGTGGAGCAGTCGCGCAAGGCCGATGCATCCATCCAGAAACTGCAGCCGGTGATGGTGGCGGTGATGCTCATCCTCATCATGCTGCAGATGCGCGAGTTTGCCGGCACCTTCATGACCGTGGCCACCGCCCCCCTGGGCGTGATCGGGGCGGCGACGGCGCTGCTCGTCTTCGGCAAGCCGTTTGGCTTCGTGGCGCTTCTCGGTTTGATCGGCCTGGCGGGGATCCTGATGAGGAACACCCTCATCCTCACGCAGCAGGTACGAGACAATCTGGAGGCGGGAATGACGGCGACCGAAGCGGTGGTGGAGGCGGCGGTGCGGCGCACGCGGCCGGTGCTGCTCACGGCGCTGGCGGCGGTGCTCGCCTTCGTGCCGCTCGCGACCGATACTTTCTGGGGGCCGCTTGCCTACGTGCTGATCGGCGGCGTGATGGCAGGCACACTCATCACCTTGTGTTTCGTGCCGGCGCTCTATGCGCTGTGGTACCGCCTGCCGCGGCGCGAAATGGGCTAGAATCGTAAGATCGTTCCATTTTCCGGTCGTAGGGAGCACGAGCATGGATTTCGAGCGGGCGCGATTCAACATGGTGGAGCAGCAGGTACGCACCTGGGAGGTGTTCGACCAGCGGGTGCTGGAGGCGCTGATGACGGTGCGGCGCGAGCAGTTCGTGCCGCCCGCCTACCGGACGCTGGCCTTCGCCGAGGTGGAGATCCCGCTGGGTTTCGGCGAGCGGATGCTGCGGCCGGTGATCGAAGGCAAGGTGCTGCAGGCGGTGCAGCTGCAGAAAGGTGAGATCGCCCTCGAGGTCGGTACCGGTTCGGGCTACTTCGCCGCCTGCCTCGCGCACCTGGGGCAGTGGGTGCACAGTGTCGAGATCGTGCCGGAGCTCGCCACGCGCGCGCAGGCAAACCTCGAGGCCGAAGGGTTCGACAACGTCGAGGTGATCACGAGCGACGGACTCAAGGCGCTCGCGGCGCCCGGCCCTTTCGACGTGATCGTGCTCTCGGGCGGGGTGCCGGAAGTGCCGCGTTTCCTGCTCGATGCGCTCAAAGCCGGAGGCCGGCTCTTCGCCTTCGTCGGCGACGAGCGCTTCATGCACGGCCGGCTCTACACCTGTTCCGAGCCGGGTAAGGTGCGCTTCGAAGACCTCTTCGAAACGGTGGTGCCGATGCTGCGTGTGCCGCAGCCGGTGGCACCGGCGCTGGTATGAGCGGATCGCACGCGCGAAGGCGCGGCGCCGCCCGTACGCTGCTGCGGCGCATCGCCTTGGGTATGGGCGCCGTGGCCGCCTTTGGCGCCGGTGCTGCGCAGGCGGCCGACCTGCTCGCGCTCTACCGCCAAGCCTTGGTGCAGGATCCGAGCTATGCGGCGGCGCGCGCCTCGATGATGGCCGGACAGGAAAAGACCGTGCAGGGACGGGCGCTGCTCTTGCCGAACGTGGCGCTCGACGCCAACGCGCTGCACAACCGCCTGGAAGCGAGCGAGCTCGACAAGGATTACGGGTCGCACCAATGGACGGTACGGCTCACCCAGCCGCTCTTTCGCCTGCAGAACTGGGCGGCGGCCAAGCAGGGCGAGCTGCAGACGAGTTTGAGCGACCTGCAGTGGGCGCAGGCGCAGCAGGACGTGGCGCTGCGCCTGGCCCAGGCCTATTTCGACGTGGTCGCGGCGCAGGAAGCGGTGGCGGCGGCCGACGAGCTGCGCCGCGCCGCCGGCGAGCAGCTGCAGTTTGCCAAGAAGAGCTTCGAGGTCGGCACCGTTACCATCGTCGATGTCGACGAGGCCCAATCGCGTTTCGATCTGGCCGATGCCCAGCTCATCGCGGCGCAGAACCAGCTCGACGTGGCGCAGCAGGCTCTGGCGGCCATCGTGGTCGACTTGCCGCAAAAGTATGCCCACTTGCGGCCGGAAGTGAAACTGCGCGGCCCCGATCCGGCGCCGATGGATCCCTGGGTGGAGGCGGCACAGAAGGACAACTTCCTGGTACAGCAGGCGATGGTGAGCCGCGAGATCGCCCAGCGCGAAGTCCAGCGGCGCCGCGCGGGGCATCTGCCCAGCGTGGACGTGGTGGCGCAATACGGCAAGTCGAAGGACCTGTCGCGTTTTCCGCCGTTGCATACCGAGACGGTGGAGTCATCCCGGATCGGGGTGCAGCTGACGGTGCCGCTCTACGCTGGTGGCGCCATCCAGTCGCAGGTGCGCGAAGGGGCGGCGCTGCTCACCAAATCCGAGCAGGACGAGGAATACGCCAAGCGGCAGGCGGTGCTGAGCGCGCGGCAAGCCTATCTGGGTCTGACGAGCGGGCTGGCGCAGGTGAAGGCGCTGGAAGCGGCGCTGCAATCGTCCTTGTCGAACCTCGCATCCACCAAACTGGGCTACGAAGTGGGGGTGCGCATCAACGTCGATGTGCTCAACGCCATGGCGCAGGTGGCCGATGCGCGCACCCGGCTTTCACGGGCACGTTACGACACCTTGATGTGGCAGCTGCGGCTGAAAGCGGCGGTGGGACGGCTGTCGGAAGAGGACCTGGCCGCGGTCAATGCGCTTCTGGCCGAGGAGTGACGGGACCATCGATGCCGCGCTGCTCGAATCCAGGCTCGTGCTCGAGCCAGGGGGCGAGCAGGGCGAGCGTGCGTTCGGTGGCGCCGCGATGCGCCGCAAGGAAGATGGCGCCGTGGGCGATCGCTGCGGCGCGCTCGTCGGGCTGCTCGATCCAGCGCTGGGCGAGTTCGATCGCTTCCTGCGGGGTGCGCACCTGCACGATAGCCCGTGCCGCCACGCCCTGGGAAACGACCTCGGCGAAATTCTCCGTATGCGGCCCGACGATGGGGGGCGTACCGGCGGCGAGCGCCTCCAGCGGATTCTGTCCGCCGTGGCGCTCCCAGCTGCCGCCGATGATGGCCACGTCGGCGAGCGCGTAATAGGCGTAGAGCTCGCCCATGCTGTCGCCGAGCCAGACGTCGTCTTCGGGGTGCGGCAAGGAGGCGCTGCGGCGACGGTAGCGCAGGCCGTGGCGCTCGACGAGGCGGGCGACTTCGTCGAAGCGCTCGGGGTGGCGCGGCACGATCACCAGGAGCGGCGGTTCGCGGAACAGGAAATCCTCCCGTTCGGCCCATTCCTGCCGCAACCCTTCCCAGGCGCGCAGGAAACGGGCTTCCTCGCCTTCGCGGCTGCTGGCGAGCACGACGACGGGGCGGGGGCCGATGGCCTCGCGCCAGGTGTGCGCCAGCGCGATCGCCGCGGGTTCCGGGCTCCAGTCGAACTTGAGATTGCCGGTGACGACGACCTGACGCGCCCCCAGCGCGCGCAGGCGCTGCGCATCGGCCGCGCTCTGCGCTCCGACTTGCACGAAGGCTTTCCATTCGAGCGGCAGCAGCCAGCGAAAGCGCCGGTAGCGGCGGAAGGAACGCTCCGAGAGCCTGGCGTTGGCGAGCACGAGCGGCACGCCCTGGCGCTTGGCCTGCCGCAACCAGTTGGGCCAGATCTCGGTCTCCATCACGATGCCCAGGCGCGGACGCGTGCGCTCGAGAAAGCGTCGCACCCAGCGGCTGTGGTCGTAAGGGGCGTAGGCCTGCACGATGGCCGGATCGTGGGCCCAGAGCCGCTGGCCGGTTTCCAGCCCCGTGGGCGTCATGTGGGTGACGAGGAGCCGCAGCCGGGGATAGCGGCGGCGCAGCGCCCGTACCAGGGGGTGGGCCGCGCGCGTCTCGCCCACCGAGACGGCGTGGATCCAGACGGTGTCACGCGCCTCTTCGGGCAGCGCGATGCGACCCAACCGCTCGCGCCAGCGCTGCGCTTCATGGGGGTCGCCGCGATGGCGCAAGCGGTGGCGCAGCCGCAGCCACGGCCAGGCGAGCCGCCAGAGGGCGTCGTAGATGTGATAACGTAAAGACACGGGCGCCGTCGCAGAAGGTGGGCGATGGTGTTAGTTTAGCAAGTCCGGCGGCGGTGCGTCCAAGTGCCGGAAAAGAAAGGGAGAGAGGACGCGGGATGGCGACCTATGCGATCGGCGACGTGCAGGGCTGCTTCACGGCACTGCAGCGCCTGCTCGAGGTGATCGGGTTTACGCCCTCGCGTGACCGGCTGTGGCTGGTGGGCGATCTGGTCAATCGCGGCCCCCAGTCGCTGGAAGTGCTGCGTTTCGTGCGCTCCCTGCCGCCAGATTCGGTCGAGGTGGTGCTGGGCAACCACGATCTGTATCTCTTGATGCGGGCGGCGGGTTACCCCAAACGCGCGCGGGACGACACGCTGGATGCGGTGCTCGCGGCGCCGGATCGCGACGAACTGCTCGACTGGCTGCGTGCACGGCCGCTCCTGGTGGTGGACGAGGCGTTGGGCTACGCGATGGCGCATGCCGGAGTGAGCCCGGTGTGGTCGCTGGCCCAGGCAGCGGCGCGCGCACGCGAGGTGGAAGGGAAACTGCAGGGGGAACGCGGCTGGCTGCTGCGCTTGAAGGGCGACCGTCCCTCGCGCTGGCGCGACGATCTCTCCGGCATGGATCGCCTCCGCTACATCGTCAATGCGTTTACGCGCATGCGCTTCGTGTCGCTGCGTCAGGGGGCGCTGGAGCTGGAAGCGAAAGGGCCGCCGGAGCGGGCACCCAAAGGCACGGTGCCGTGGTTTCGTTGGCCGCGACGCGTCCCCCTGGGGTTGCAGGTAGTGTTCGGGCACTGGTCGGCGCTGGGGTTCTTCGCCGGCGACGGAGTGCTGGGAATCGATACGGGCTGCGTGTACGGCGGGCTCCTCACGGCGGTGCGGCTGGAGGATGCGGCGGTGTTCTCGGTACGGGGGCCGTGAGGATTCAGGCACGGAAGCGCTGCAGCAGCGCGGCGAGCGTCTGCGTGAGCCGGTCGAGCTCACCGGCCGCGTCCCGGCCTTGGCGCGCGAGCTCGGCTAGCGTCTCGGCGGTGCCGGCGACCTTGGCTACTTCCTGGGCGATCTGGCGGTTGACGCCGGCCTGCTCGTGCACGCCGTCGCGGATGGCGCGGGCCTGCTCGCCGATGTCGTCCATGGTGCGCTCGATGGCGTCGATCGCTTCCAGGGCTTCGTGCGCAGAGGCCAGCGTCTCCTGGATGGATTCCTCTCCTTGGGCCATGTCTGCCGCCATCTGCGTGACGCGAGTCTCGACGCGATGGATCGTACCGCCGATTTCGCCGGTGGCCTGCGCCGTGCGCTCGGAGAGCTTGCGCACTTCGTCGGCGACCACGGCAAAGCCACGGCCGTGTTCGCCGGCGCGGGCGGCTTCGATGGCGGCGTTCAGGGCGAGCAGATTGGTCTGCTCGGCCACCTCGCGAATGAGCTCGACCACGTGGCGAACCGACCTCATCTCGCCGTCGATGAGGCGCGCGTCCTCGGCGAGCGCATCGAGCCGCTGTGCGAGCGCTGCGGCCTTGTGAGTGTGGGCGCGCACGCGCCCGGCCGCCGCCCGGCTGTGCTCGATGCCTTGGGCAACGCGCTCGGCCGCCTGCTGGGCATCGGTGGCGGTCTGATCCATGGCCGTGGAGAGCTCTTCGATGCCGGCGGCCATCTCCTGGGCGGATTCGGCCTGGTGGGCCGCCGTGCCGGCGGTGTGGCTGGCGCGTTCGCGTTCGGCGGCGACCGAGGCTTCCAGTTGCTGGGTCGCCTGGGCGAGCGTGGACACGAAACCGCGTAGCTGGGTGCGCATTTCTTTGAGAGCGGCGGCCAGCGAGCCGATCTCGTCGCGCCCGGCGTCGTCGAGCTCGTGGCGCAGGTCGAGCGCGGCCACGGCGCGGGCAAATTCGAGGACGGTGCGCATGCCGTGGCGCAGGCGGCGGGCGGAGAGGGTGGCGAGGGCGACGAGCAGCAGCGCTGCTCCTGCGAACAGGGCGGCGATGGCCAGGCGGTTGCGATCGGATCGCTCGGCGCTGCGTTCGAACGCGGCGCGGGTGCCGTCGCGCTCGAGCGCCATCAGCGCATCGAGCGCGGCGTGGACGTCGCGCAGCTGGGTCTCGATCTGCCCGATGAGCCCCCGTTGGGCGCGGCCCAGCCCGGCGAGATCGTCGCCATAGAGTTCGATGGTCTGGCGCGCGGTGTCCACCGCTTGGCGGAAACGGTGGGCGGATTCTTCCAGTTTGGCGAAGGCGGCGCGTTCGTCCTCGCCCATCGCGCGCTGCCCGAAGGTTGCGAGAATGGCGTCGGCCTGGGTGGCGGTGCGCTCGAGCGCTTGTGGGTCGAAGGAGGAGATTTTCTGGCTCGCGTCGGCGAAGACGCGATAGAGAAAACTCGCCTGCCGCTCGGTGAGCTGCTTGAGCTGGGCGAGATCGACCAAGGGGGCGACTTGGCCGCTGTAGGCGACACGCATCGTCTCGGTCTGCGCGGCGATGGTGTGATAGGCGAGCGCGATCACGAGCGAGAAGAGCCCGATCGCGATCGCGACCATCGTCCAGTAGCGCGCCTGCAGCGACAGGGAAAAGGAGCGAAGCGGGCGCGCCATCGATGCCTGGCCCTCAGCGCGCGGCGAAGACGGGCTCGCCGTTGGCGTGCTCGATCACCAGGGTGGCTGCGCGGGGTCGGCCGCCGCCCAGCTCATGGAACTGCGAATGGGGCCATTCGGAGAAGACCGTGGGATGGGCCGCGAGGAAGGTTGCGAGATCCTGCCCTGGCGGGATGCGCGGTGCCCGCGGGTGCCCTTCGGCCTCGCCGGGGTGCTGGACGTTGACGAACATGGTGCGCCCGTCGTTGCTCCAGGTGAGCCCCGTGATCTCGCAGCCCGAAGGCCCGACGAGGAAACGGCGGATGAGGCCGACGTTAGGGTCGGCCACCAGCATCTGGTTGTTGCCCATACCCTGGTAGGCGCCGGTATTGCTGTAGTTGCCGTCGGTGAGGATCCACAGACGGCCGGCGGCGTCGAACCCGAGCCCGTCGGGGGAGTTGAACATGTTCTCCGGCGTGATCGCGGCGGAGCCGGCGCGCGGATCCCCTTTGGGGTAGGCGAGCGGATTGCCTGCGAGCACGAAGAGATCCCAGGCGAATTCGTCGGCGCTCGGGTCGCCACCTGCTTCCTGCCAGCGCAGGATCTGGCCCCAGCGGTTCTCGGCGCGGGGGTTGGCGGCGTCGACTTCCCCGGGTTTGCGCTTGTCGTTGTTGGTGAGCGTGACGTAGACTTCGCCCGAGACGGGGTGGATGGCGACCCACTCGGGGCGGTCCATCCTGGTGGCGCCGACGATGTCGCCGGCGAGCCGCGCGTGGATGAGGACGTCTGCCTGCGTGGGGAGTCGCGCGTCGGCCGCGAGCAGCGGGTTGCGCGCCTTGTCGAGCAGAATCCACTGTCCGCGCAGACGGGTGCCGTCGGCGGCGGGGTCGGCAGTGAAGCGGGCGACGTAGAGATCGCCCGCATCGAGCAGATCGCGGTTGGCGGCAGGGTTGGCAGGATCGTAGCGGCCGTGGCTCACGAAGCGGTAGAGGTACTCGAAGCGCTCGTCGTCGCCCATATAGACCACGACGCGCCCATCCGGGGCGAGCGTGACCGCGGCGTTTTCATGCTTGAAGCGGCCAAGCGCCGTGCGTTTCTTGGGGGTGCTCTGCGGGTCGAAGGGGTCGATCTCGACCACCCAGCCGAAGCGGTTGGGTTCGTTCGGCTCGCGGCGCAGGTCGAAGCGCTCGATCACCTCGAACCAGCGATAGCCCCCGTCCTTGCCGATGCCGTAGCGTTGGTGCAGCGGATCGCTGCTGCCGCCGCCGAAGTAGTTGTGGAAGTTTTCCTCGCAGGTGAGATAGGTGCCCCAGGGGGTGAAGCCGTTGGCGCAGTTGTTGAGCGTGCCGCGCACCCGGGTGCCGCTGGGGTCGGCCGAGGTGCGCAGCAGCGCATGTCCGGCGGCCGGTCCGGTGAGCTCGATGGGGGTGTCGCCGGTGATGCGGCGGTTGTATCTCGACGGGATCACCGGACGCCAGCCGCTCTGACCGTCGCGCTGCAGGTGGACGATGGACACCCCATGGGCGTTGATCGCCTTCATCGCCTTTTCGCGCGTCCAGGGCTCGGTGTATTCCTTCCCGAAGAGGTATTCATAGTTGGTGTATTCGTGGTTGAGCGCGAGCAGACCCTGCTCGAACCCATTGGGACCGAAAGGGAAAAAGTGCATGCCGTCGTGATTGTCGCCGATCTGTCGCGCCTGCTCTTCGGCGCTGGACGAGGCGTCGGGGCGCCAGTAGGCAGAGAAATCGATGAGCGGATCGCCCCAGGGCAGGATGGCGCGCACCACGTAGCCGTCCATGACGGTGACGCGATCGTCGCTGTGGGTAGGGATCGAGCGGGGGAAGGCGGCGAGCAAGGACGAGGACGCGGCAACCGGTTCATCGAGCGAGCGGGCGAGCGCCGCCGGCGAGGCGAAAAAGCCCAGGAACGCAGCCCCACCCGCACCTTGGAGCAGCCGGCGGCGGGCCTGGTCGATGACTTCGTCGAAGGTATTGCCGTGTACCTCGCGCGGTGCGGCGTTGTCTTTCATCGCTTTCATGGGGTGCTCCTCTAGGGCGGATCTCGGTGGCGAGAAGTCTAGAGGCGGTTTGTAACAGGCTGATGACAGGGTTGCTCGAGCACGCCTGCTGGACCTACGAAAGGCTCACCGCCGGGGACGTGAGCCGATTACTGGCCTTGTTCGGGGCGAGGGCTCATTGGGACGATCGTATGCGTAACGGGCTCATGCCCAGCAGTGTTGCGGCTTGCGTGAGCCGGGCATCGAAGCAGGCGAAACACAACTCATCGTTGCTGGCTTGCTGCACCGTCCGCGCGGCCGCCAACTGGACGCTGTCGTAGCCGCGTAGCGCAAACGCGTCGGCAAGAGTGCCGGCGAGCTCGACGAGCGGTTGCGTGACTTCGACGATGGCGTAGCTCGACCAATCGTCCCGCAGCCTGGCGCGCACGGTGTCGATGGCGACCGCATCGGCAGGACGCTCACGGAGGCGTCGCGCCAGCGCCGCCATGGCTTCGGCCCAAGCGATGCGCACGACGGCAACCAGCCGGGCCTGAGCAACGGCGGCAAGCATCGCTGCGCTGCCAACTTCCTCGACGTAGAGTTTGACCAGAGCAGAAGTGTCGCAGAAGAGGATCACCCCCGTCCCTCGATCACCCCTTGGCTGACGGGGGTGCCGCCAGAAGACAGCGTAACCGGCACCTTGGGTTGAGGTTTGCCCCCGTTCCACGAGAGCGTTCCTTCGGCCATCAGACGGCGCAATCCCTCATCGTCAATGACTTTGGTATTGACGGCGAGGCGAGGGTGTCCACGCGCCGCATCACGTTGCCGCAGACGCAAGAGGCGCAGCAGGGTGACTTTGATCTCGTGGATGGAACCATGCATGGCGAGCTTTCCAAGGAAGCGCATGGAGCGCATTATGCCCTGAAAGCCTGGGATCGGCGACACGAGGGGGAAGTGCAACGCCGCGTCTGTTCCGTTGCCCCGACTCGCCAAGCACGATCCGGGGGCGGAAGAGGGGGGGGATCACGCGAGGTCTTCTTGCACGCGCTCGCGGATCCAGGCTTCGAGGGCACGGCCGAGCGCCTTGCGGTCGATACCGTGGATGGAAAAGGGCAGGGAAACGTCGGTGCGGGCGCGCAGCCGCGGTTCGCTCACGATGCGCCATAGCGATTGCATGAGCGTCATCTGGCCGTAGAAGGCCGCGGCGGTGGTGCGTCGGCCGCTCGCGTCATAGTAGCGGATGGCCACGGCCTGAACCGGGGCGCCGGCGTCGATCGCTGGCTGCAGCAGCGCGGCGTGGAAGGGGTGCAGCGACAGGCCGTCGGTGGTGGTGCCTTCGGGGAAGAGGGCCACGCTCTGTCCTTGCCGCAGATGCGACACGAGCTCGCGGGCGAGCGCGGCGGCGTGGCCTCGGCTGCCGCGTCGCAAAAAAATGGTGCCGTTGCGCGCCGCGAGCCAACCGATGAGCGGCCAGCGGCGCACTTCCGCCTTGGCGATGAAGGTGGCGTCGGTCTGCGACAGGACGACGAAGACGTCGATCCAGGAGACGTGATTGAGGGCGAGCAAGGCGCCGGCGGCGAATTCGCCGTGCCGCTCCACCTCGATGCCGCACAGGGCGAGGAGGCGTTGCGACCAGCGCCGCCGCAATAGGGCGCGGGTGGCGGCATCGGCGAAAGGAAAGCGCAGGACGATGGTGGCGAGCCCGGTGGCGAGATGCAGAGCGAGGAGGGCGAGGCGCAGCGCCCGGATCGGTCGGGGAACGGGACGGGGCATGGCGATCGGCGGTGCGAGTGGGTGACCGGCGCATGGTAGCGGATAAAGGGACGCCGCGGATGGGCTGCGCCGCGGCTGCGTGGCGGCGTCGTGCGGATTTCCGCCGGCCTCGCTCAGGGGGTGTGCATGAGGCGGTTTTTTTGGCGCCGCTCCCGGGTGGATTTACCGCCTGCATCCTCGTCGCTCCCGTATAATCGCCCTCTACTCGGCAAGGCGATGAAGGGAGCGGCGATGGCGCGTATCGTGGTGTGCGGGTCGATGGCTTACGACACGATCATGGTGTTCGAGGATCGTTTCCGCGAGCACATTCTGCCGGACAAGATCCACATGCTGAACGTGGCCTTCACCGTACCCAGGCTGCGGCGCGAGTTCGGCGGCTGCGCCGGCAACATCGCCTACGGCTTGAAGCAACTGGGTTCCGAGCCGGTAATCGTCGCCACCGTGGGGGAGGACGCGCAGCCGTATTTCGACCGGCTCGGGGCGCTGGGGATCTCGCGTGAGGGGATCGCCGTGCTGCCGGGGGAATACACGGCGCAGGCCTTCATCACCACCGACCTCGACGACAACCAGATCACCGCCTTTCATCCGGGGGCGATGGCTTCGTCGCATCGCAATCCGGTGGCAGGAAAAATGAACGGGCAGTGGGCGATCGTGGCCCCCGATGGTCTCGAGGGGATGATCGCCCATTGTGCGGCGCTCGCCGAGGCTGGCATTCCTTTTGCCTTCGATCCGGGGCAGGCCCTGCCCCTTTTTTCCGGCAAGCAGTTGTTGCAGTGCCTGGAACCGGCACGGGTCTGCGCCGTCAATGATTACGAGGCGCAGCTCATGGAGGTGCGCACGGGTCTGTCGCTGGTGGCCTTGGCCGCGCGGGTCGAGGCCTTCGTCGTGACACGGGGGGCTTTGGGCGCCTGGGTCTTCGTCGAGGGAGAGCGCTTCGAGGTGCCGCCGGTGCGCCCCGATGCGGTGGTCGATCCGACCGGCTGTGGCGATGCCTTCCGCGCCGGCCTTCTCCATGCAGTCGCCTCGGGCAGCGACTGGATCCGGGCGGTGCGTCTGGGTGCCGTGCTCGGCGCAATCAAGATCGCCTCGCGCGGAGCGCAGAATTACACGCTGCGGCACGAGGAACTCGCGCGGCGTTATGAGGAAACCTATCAGGAGGATTGGCCATGGCAGTGAGCGGGAAGATGCAAGGCTTGGGGGCGGCACTGGCGCTGGCGGCGGCGCTCGCCGCGGCCGGGTGCGCTTCGGGTCTGGGCGGAGGAACCTATGGCCGGGAAGAAGCGCGCCGGATGATGACGGTGCAGTACGGCGTGGTCGAGGCAGTCCGTCCCGTGCAGCTCGAAGGCACGAAATCCCCCTTGGGGGCGGGCGCCGGGGCGGTGGTCGGCGGCGTGGCGGGCAGCGGCGTCGGTGGGGGCCGCGGCGAGATCGTCGGGGCGACGGTGGGCGCGGTGGCCGGTGGCCTCGCCGGGGCCGCGCTGGAAGAGGTGGCCACGCGCAAACCGGGTGTGGAAGTGACGGTTCGCCTCGAAAACGGACGGGTGATCGCGGTGGTGCAGGAAGATCAGGGCGAAGGTTTTCGCGTCGGCGAGCGGGTGCGGGTGGTCAACGACGGCGGCACGACGCGGGTGGCGCGCTGAGGCTCAGGGAGCGATCGGCCTGAGTTCATAGCCGACGATGCCGGCTTCGAAAGTTTCCAGGGCGAGGGTGCGTTCCACCCGTTCTCCGGGCGGGAAGTAGGGGCCCGTCGCCCCCCATTCCTGCGGCGGGATGGGGCGGCGCAAGAGCGTACGGCCGATGGCGTCGCTCAACGTCAGTTCCAGCGTGGGCCAGGGCAAGGGGTAGGCAGCGCGGTTGCGCAGCGCAAACGTGAGCGTCCAGCGCCCCGGCGCGGGCTCGCGGATGAGCTCGGAATGCTCCAGCACGAGTTGCTGCAGGTCGACGGGCGGGGAGACGGTACAGCCCAATTCCTGGCAGATCTGTTCCCAGTAGGAGAAGGTCTGCGGAAAGCGCTGGATCCATTCCTGGCGCCAGAGGTAGGCGACTTGGGCGAGCGCCGCGAGGAGCAGGAGCAGCACGGCGAGGAGTGCGAAGGGGGAGGGCCCTCGGGGTTGCCGCTCGAAGGGGAAGGTCGTGGGCACGAGCGGCGGTTCGCTCAGCAGCGGCTCGTCCGCGAAGCTCGAGCGCTGTACCGCATCTTCCTCGCGGCGTGCTTCGTGTGCGGACGAAGAGGGGGGCGGGGCGTCGGATACGCCTTCGGCCTGTTGGCGATTGCCGCTGGGAATGGCTTCCCAGGCGGGACTGAAGACGGTCGGCTGGTCGAGTTCGGGCAGCGTCGCCGCGTTGGTTTCGGGGGCGGGCGGCGCGGGGGTGTGCAGCAGGCGGTCGAAATCGAGCCGTTGGGCGGGTTCGGCTGCGGCATCGAGGGCATGGCGGGCGGTGTCGAACGGCTCGAGGCAGTGGCCGCAGCGTGCCCAGCCGCGGGAGCGCTCGAGCTTGGCCGGGTCGACGCGGAAGACGGTCTGGCAATGGGGGCAGCGGACGCGGCGCAGGGCGTTCATGCGGGGCGCATCCCTTCGAGGCGGATCCAGCCTTCGTCTTCGGCGCCCTCGGTGAGCGCGATCCACGGGGCGTAGGCGGCCACGACCTCCTCGGCTTGTTCGGCGAGGATGCCGGAGAGGGCGAGTTCCCCTCCGGGACGCACGGCCTGGGCGATGAGAGGGGCGAGCACGCACAGCGGCTTGGTGAGGATGTTGGCCACGACCCGGTCGAAGGTGCCGGGCGGCAGGTCGCGGGCGTGGTGCAGTTCCAGCGCCACGCCGTTGCGCTCGGCGTTGTAGCGGGCCGTCTCGAGCGCTTTGTCGTCGATGTCGACGCCAACCACGCGCGCCGCGCCCAGCTTGGCCGCCGCGATGCCAAGGATGCCGGAGCCGCAGCCGTAGTCGAGCACCGTGTCGCCCGGGCGCACGTGCGCGAGCAGCCAGCGCAGGCACAGGCGGGTGGTGGGGTGCGAGCCGGTGCCGAAGGCGAGTCCCGGATCGAGGGTGAGCGTGATCGCACTGGGATCGGGCGATTCGTGCCAGGAGGGGACGATCCACAGCCGGCCGTCGATGGGGATGGGGTCGAACTGGCTCTGCGTGAGCCGCACCCAGTCGGCATCGGCGAGCGGTTCCACGATGGGTTCGGGTACCTGGGCGAGCCCAATGCTGCGCGCGGCGGCCGCGAGGCTCGCGCGCCAGTCGGCTTCGGCCTCGAAGAGGGCGAGCACTACCGAGCGCTCCCACAGCCGCTCCGGGTGCAGCCCGGGTTCGCCGAACTGTGGCCGCTCGGCTGGCGTGCCGGCGTCGGCGTCCTCGATGCCGACCGAGAGCGCCCCGTGGATGAGCAAGGCTTCGGAGAGCCGCTCGGCGAGCTCGGCCGGGGCAGTGAGGCGGACGTTGAGCCAGCGCGGCTCGGCTGCGCTCATCGGCTGCGCTCCGCCGCGGTGCGCCGCGCTTCGAGCCATTGCTCGAGATAGTGGATCGAAACGCCGCCGTCGCGGAAGGGGCCGTCGTTCATCAGCTCGAAGTGCAGCGGGGCGTTGGTGTGGATGCCGTCGATGACGAGCTCCTGCAGCGCGCCGCGCATCTTGGCGATCGCCCCTTCGCGCGTATCGGCGTGCGCGATCAGCTTACCGATGAGCGAGTCGTAGTGCGGTGGCACGCGATAGCCGGTATAGACGTGCGAATCGACCCGAACACCGGGGCCGCCGGGCGGATGCCAGTGGGTGATGAGCCCGGGGCTTGGGGTGAATTTGTAGGGGTCCTCGGCGTTGATGCGGCATTCGATGGCGTGACCGCGCAGGACGACGTCCTTTTGCCGGAACCAGAGCTTCTCGCCGGCGGCTACCCGGATCTGCGCCTGTACCAGGTCGATGCCCGTGATCATCTCGGTGACCGGGTGCTCGACCTGGATACGGGTGTTCATCTCGATGAAGTAGAACTCCCCGTTTTCATAGAGGAATTCGAAGGTGCCGGCACCGCGGTAGCCGATGCGTCGGCAGGCGTCGACGCAGCGCTCGCCGAGCGCGGCGATCTTCTTGCGGTCGATTCCTGGTGCAGGGGCCTCTTCCAGGATTTTCTGGTGGCGGCGCTGCATGGAGCAGTCGCGCTCGCCCAGCCACACGGCGTGGCCGTGTTCGTCGGCGAGTACCTGGATCTCGATGTGGCGCGGGCGTTCGAGGTATTTTTCGAGATAGACGGTAGGGTTGCCGAAGGCCGCCTGGGCCTCGGTGCGCGTCATGGCCACGGCGTTGAGGAGCGCCGCTTCGGTGTGCACCACGCGCATGCCGCGTCCGCCGCCGCCGCCGGCCGCCTTGATGATGACGGGGTAGCCGATACGCCGCGCGAGCGCAAGGATGGTATCGGGGTCTTCCGGGAGCGCTCCGTCGGAGCCGGGTACGCAAGGTACGCCGGCTTCTTTCATCGCCGCCTTGGCGCTCACCTTGTCGCCCATCAGGCGAATGGTCTCGGGCCGCGGACCGATGAAGACGAAGCCGGAAGCCTCGACCCGCTGGGCGAAGTCGGCGTTTTCCGAGAGAAAACCGTAGCCGGGGTGGATCGCCTCGGCGTCGGTCACCTCGGCCGCGGCGATGATGGCCGGGATGTTGAGGTAGCTCTGGGCCGAAGGGGCCGGACCGATGCAGACGGACTCGTCGGCGAGCAGCACGTTCTTCGCTTCGCGGTCGGCCTCGGAGTGCACGGCCACGGTGCGGATGCCCAGCTCGCGGCAGGCGCGCAGGACGCGCAGCGCGATCTCGCCGCGGTTGGCGATCAGCACTTTCTTGAAAGGAGGAGCTTGCATATCGGGGAGAAATCCTTTACGAGATCACGAAGAGGGGCTGGCCGTATTCGACGGGTTCGCCGTTCTCCACCAGGATGGCGGTGACGGTGCCGGCGACGTCGGATTCGATCTCGTTCATGAGTTTCATCGCTTCGATGATGCACAGGCGGTCGCCCGGCTTGACCTTGCTTCCCACTTCGACGAATGGCGCCGCGGTGGGCGAGGGGGCGCGGTAGAAAGTGCCGACCATGGGGGATTTGACGATGTGCCCCGCGGGCAGTGCCGATTCGGCAGAAGGGGCCGGCTCGGTGGGGGCGGCGACGGCCTGCGGGGCCACCGGCACGGGAGAGGCGACGACCGTAGGGCCGGCAGGTGCGGGCATGGTGAAGTTGGTGGGCGGGTGCTTGGCGATGCGCACCTTTTCTTCGCCTTCGGTGATTTCGAGCTCCGCGATGCCCGATTCTTGTACGAGGTCGATGAGTTTCTTGATTTTGCGCAGGTCCATGGAGTTTCCGCGTCGAAGAGGTTGAGAGGTCAGTCGGCGGCGTTCAGTGCACGCAAGGCGTATTCGAGCGCCGCCTCGTAGCCGTAGGCACCCAGGCCGCAGAGGACGCCGACGGCCTGGTCGGAGAGGTAGGAGTGATGCCTGAAGGGCTCTCGGGCATGGATGTTGGAGAGGTGCACTTCGATGAAAGGGATGCTCACCGCCGCGAGGGCGTCGCGCAGCGCCACGCTGGTATGGGTGTAGGCGCCAGGGTTGATGAGGATGAAGTCTACGCCTTCTTCCATCGCCGCCTGGATGCGGTCGACGAGCTCGCCTTCGTGGTTGCTCTGAAAGGATTCGAGGCGGGCACCGGCGGCCTGCGCCCGCGCTTCGAGCCGGGCGTGGATGTCGGAGAGCGTGGTGCGGCCGTAGATTTGGGGCTCGCGCACGCCGAGCAGATTGAGATTGGGGCCGTGAAGGACGAGAATGCGCGGCACCGAGCGTTCGTCGGTGCCGGGGCCGGAAGGATCTTGCATCGTGCCCGCTCCGGGTTTCGTGATCGAAACCCGAAGTTTGCCGCAAATCGCCGACAAAATCTACCGGCGCGCACGCGCAGGATGCGGCTCAGCGCGGCACGACGGTATCGCCGAGGACGCGAACTTTTTGGCCGGCGCGAACGGTGGGGGTCTTGTCGGTACGTACCGAACGGTAGGTTCCATCGTCCATGCGCACGACGATCTCGTATTCCTCGTCGGAACGCAGGCGGCGCTCGATTTCGCGGCCGGCGAGCGCACCGCCGACCACGCCAATGACGGTGGCCGCCGTCTTGCCCGAGCCGGAGCCGATCTGGCTGCCCACGAGGCCGCCGGCGACACCGCCGCCGATCGCGCCGAGCACGCCCGGTGAGTCGCGCTTGACGACGTGGATCGAATCGACGACACCGCACTCGGGGCACGAGACCGTCCCCTGGGCATGGGCGAGGCTCACGCCGAAGCACAGGAAGAACAACAGAAAAAGATGCCGCAACGAGAGGGACATGGCAGTCTCCGAGGAAAAAGTGTCTATTTTCATCATAGCATGCGCCCGGGCAAGGCGTTGGATGAGAAGGTGCAACGGGAAATTGCTGGAAATCAACGGGACGCGGCGTCGTCCGTGAGGGCAGCGTGGATCCAGCCGTCGAGCTTGGCGCGGGTCACGGGTCCGACCTGGGCGGCGACCTGTTCCTCGTGGGGGTCGATCACCAGGGTGAAGGGAAGGACCCGGCGGCGGTTGCCCAGGGGGACGGTGAGATCGAGGAGCGCGGGCGGGGCGAGGAGGACGGGATAGGGCAAGGGGGTGCGTTCGAGATAGCGGCGCACGGCCTCTTTGTCGTCGAGCGCGAGGCCGAGGAATTGTACTTTTTCTTCCGGCCACGCCTGGCTCGCGGCGGCGAGCAGCGGCAGCTCGGCGCGGCAGGGAGGACACCACGTGGCCCAGAAATTGACGATGCGCACGCGCTCGCGCCAGTCGGTGGCGATGCGCCTGGGGGTTCCGTCGGGCTCTTGCAGCTTGGCATAGATGAGGCGGGAGAGCGCCGCGTGCGCCGCCGGGTCGCCCTGGGGGCGGGCGAGCCACAGGAGGGTTCCCCCTAACCCCAGGGCAGCGAGGGCGGCGAGCAGCCGCCGGCGCCGTAGGAATGGGGAGGATGCCTCTTCCTGGTCGGCGGAGGTCATCGCGCGGGCTCGGCCGGAGAAAGAGAGGCGGGCGGTTCGAGCAGGGCAAGGACGGCCGGCAGCCGCGCCCGGTGTTCGCTGCGCTTGAGGTTGCGCTCGCTCGACAGGGGCCAGATGCGCAGGCTCACCGGCACGCCGTGCCAGTCGAACTCGAAGACCGTTTCGGGTTCTTTGGCGCCACCGGCGCGCGGCGTGTGGACGTCGAAACGCAGCCAGGGGTGGTTGAGCAGGAAGATCTCGACTTCCTTGGCGCTCTCGGCGTAGAGGTCGATGTCGACGACCGACAGCGGCCCGGCGGTGCCCTCGAGCACGTGGCCCACGAGGTAGGTGCTCCAGGGCTCGAGCCAGCGCATCACTTCGGCCGCAGCGCGGCGCATGCGCCCGAGCCGCTCGGCGTCGTCCTCGTCCTGGTATTCGGCGGCGCGGCGCGCGAGCGCTTCTTCGATCGCTTCGTTGGTGGGCAGCATGGTGCGCGGCGACAACCCGAGCTGCTTGACGGCCTTGCGCTTGGCGAGCGCATAGTCTCGTATGCCCTCGTCGTAGATGAGCCGCGCGGCGAGCTCGGCGATCTCTTCGCGGGCGTCGAGCGACTCGAAGGTGCGGCTGCTGGGCATGGGCTTTCCACGGGTTGTGCAGGATCGTGGGGCATTTTACCATCGGCGTTTTTCCGCTCGAGGGGTAAGAGGCGATGCGCATCCATGTGCTGGGGATCGGTGGCACCTTCATGGGGAGCCTCGCGCTTTTGGCGCGGCAGGCCGGGCACGAGGTCAGCGGCTGTGACGCGAATGTGTATCCGCCCATGTCCGAGCTGCTCGAGGCCGAGAGGATCGATTGGATCGAGGGCTACGGGGCGGAGCAGGCGGATCTGCCGGTCGATGTCTTCGTGGTGGGCAATGCCATCTCGCGCGGCAACCCGTTGCTCGAGGAGATCCTCGACCGGGGACTGCCCTACGTCTCCGGGCCGCAGTGGCTGGCCGAGCACATCCTGCCCGGCCGGTGGACGCTGGCGGTGGCAGGAACGCACGGCAAGACGACCACGAGTTCGATGCTCGCCTGGATTCTCGAGGCGAACGGGCTCGCTCCGGGTTTTCTCATCGGTGGAGTGCCGGGAAATTTCGCGCGTTCGTCGCAACTGGGGGCGGGGCCGTTCTTCGTGATCGAGGCCGACGAGTACGACACGGCCTTCTGCGACAAGCGGGCGAAATTCGTGCACTATCGGCCGCGCACGGCGATTCTCAACAACCTGGAGTTCGACCACGCGGACATCTACCCCGATCTGGCTGCGATCGAGACGCAGTTCCACCATCTGGTGCGCACGATGCCGCGCTCGGGGCGCATCGTGGCGCTCGCCGGCGAAGCGGCACTCGAACGGGTGCTCGCCCGCGGCTGCTGGTCGCAGGTGGAGCGCTTCGGGCTGGTGCCGGGTCCGGATGCGGAATGGACGGTGGCGGTCGCGGAAGACGGCGCTTCGGCCGAGTTCTTCTGCGAGGGGCGCCCGCTGGGCGAGATCGCACTGCCGGTGCCGGGGCGGCACAACGCCCTCGATGCGCTCGCGGCGCTCGCCGCGGCGCGCCACGTCGGGGTGCGTCCGCAGGATGGGCTCGCGGCGCTGGCCGAATTCCGCGGCGTGCGTCGGCGGCTGGAGCGGCGCGGGGTCGTGGCCGGCGTGGCGGTCTATGACGATTTCGCCCATCATCCGACGGCGATCCGCGAGACGATCGCCGCGCTGCGTCCGCGCGTGCCGGGACGCTTGATCGCGGTCTTCGAGCCGCGTTCGAACACGATGAAACTGGGCGTGATGCGCGCCGCCTTGCCCGAGGCGCTTCGCGGCGCGGATCAGGTGCATTGCTACGCCAGGGGTCTGAGCTGGGATGCGCGCGAGGCGCTGGCCCCGCTCGGGGTGCGGGCGACGGTGGGCGAGGAGATCGAGGCGTTCGTGGCCGGAATCGTCGCGCAGGCGTGCCCGGGCGATGCGATCCTCGTGATGAGCAACGGCGGTTTCGAGGGCATTCACGAGCGGTTGCTCACGGCGCTCGCCGCACGCGAGGGAGGATCATGAGCGAAGGGGGGATGGTCCCCGAGTGGTGGGAAGAAGCCTGTGCGGCGCTGGGGGCGCGCGACGCCTTGCTCGCGACGCTGATCGCGCGGGCAAGGCCGCCCGCCGTGGCGCCCTCCGGCGATGCATTCGCCACGCTCGCCCGGGCGATCGTCGGGCAGCAGCTGTCGGTGCAGGCGGCGCGCCGGGTGTGGGAGCGGTTCGAAGGAGGACTCGGGGCGGTCTCGCCGCAGACCGTCCTCCAGGCGGGAGCGGCGCGCCTGCGCGAAGCGGGACTGCCGCAGAAGGCGCCGCTGCGGGTGTGACTTAAATCCGGCGAGCGCTGGCGTCTGCGGTGGACTGCGGCGACGTGGTACTTCTGGCGCAGCCTGGAGGCGGTACTGGTGAGCGGCTGAGCGGTTAAAAATACGTGCATATTATGGCAAACTAGCCAAACTTGATTTTCCGCAGAGGAAGTTCCGCTATGCCCGCCGTTGCTACTCAAGACATCCCAAAAATCGACGCTGCCTATTCCGACCGTCCAGCCGATACCGCGATTCCTATGCTGGTCTTGTCGCTTTCCAAAGGTGCCGTGCAAGGCAGCGTCCTCAATAGCTACATCGCCAGGGCCACCGTCTTCATTGACACGAACGGCAACGGTCATCTCGATGACGTCGAGGTCAGCACCCAAAGTGACGCGAACGGGCGATTCGTGCTGCCTGCGAACGCACCCAGCGGAACCATCCTTCTTGAAGGTGGCATTGATCTTGCTACAAGGCAAGTCAACACGATGATACTCAAAGCCCCTGTTGGCGCGACCATGGTTAACCTCTTCACCACGCTGGTGCTGACGATGATCGACACGGGCGTAGCGGCGACCGAGAAGCAGGCCCACGATCTGCTCTTCTCGGCGCTCAAACTACCGCAACAGGTGACCCTCTCGGTCTTCGATCCAATCCAGGCGGCGCTACACGGGGATCCCTCCACTCAAGCGGCAGCCGTCGCGTTCGAAACGAAAATGGTGGAAGTTGCCAACCTCGTTCAGGTCGCGCAAGCCGCGCTCACGGCAGCTCAGGTCGACCCGGCGCAGGCGCAAAATGCCGCTCTGCAAGCAATCGCCAAGTCGGTGGTCGACTCCGCTCGGACAGGGATTGATCTCTCTCAGGCCGATACCGTCAAGACGGTGCTCGAAGGGGCAGTCAAGACGGCGGCCCCCACCGCGCAACAAACCGCTCTGCTGCACAGCCTGGACAAGCTCTCCCCCATGGTGGCTGCCATCAACGCAGTGGCCGAGGCAGCGCAAGCCGCCTATCTCAGTGGCAAGGTGACCGACCCCGTCACGACGCTCTCGGACGTCTTCAAGGTCGCGACCCTGGTGCAGGGCCAAGTCGCCCCTGCGGTGGAAAAGGCGGTGACCTTCGGTGGGTTCGACTCGGTGGTTGATGCCTATGGTGGGCATGCGCTCCTTCGGGCGCTCTCCCATGTGCTGGCCGGCCAGATTGCCCCCGACGTGCCGGCCACCAGAGGGAGCGAGATAACGAATCCGGGGGCAACGTTTGTTGAAGCCGAGACGAGTGTCGATGGCAAGACGATCGTGCTCTCCTACGACGAGGTGCTCGATCGGGACCACGGCCCGACGATCGGTGCCTTTACGGTCAAGGTCGGCGATACGGCCGATACGCTCACGCCGGTCAAGGTGACCGGGGTGAGCGTGAACGGTATGAAGGTGACGCTCACGCTCGCCACAGCGGTAATGTACGGCCAGCAAGTGATGGTGAGCTATACCGATCCGCATCCGGATATCAACGACGCGGATGGCGTGATCCAAGACCGGTTTGGGAATGATGCTGTTTCGCAGGCGGATCAGCCGGTGCTCAACACCGTGCTCGACACGTTGCCGCCGATAATCGCCGATGCTTCAATTGATCTCAGCCATGCCAAGGACCCCTTGCCTCAGAGCACGGTCAGCCTATTTTTTAGCGAACCCGTGACCGCTGATATGGCGAAGATTTCGCTTGCCTATGGCGTTCAGGATGGGGGTGTTTGGACGGGCAGGACGCTGACACTCGATGCCCTTCGTTTTCACGACAATCAATTGGACTTCGTTGTCCCTGAGGATTTGACTGGCAAGGCCGTGAAAGTCGAATTGCATAGCGCGCATGACCAAACCGAGCAGTTCCATGACCTCGCCGGCAATCCGCTCTCTCCTTGGCCATTGACGGTCTATGTGGGTTCCGCCACGGGTAGTAGCACGCTCCAGGGGGGAGAGGTGGGCGACGTTTTCGTGGTCAGCAAAGGTACAGGTAAAGGCCCCAACCAACTTGATGGAGGGAAGGGTAACGACGTATTCCTCCCCAATCTCATGACGTTTGCCGATGACATATTCGCTGGCGGGGAGGGGAATGATAAATTGGTTTTCCTTGTAGGCAATGGTAATGATCTGAGAATAGATACCAAGTTTGGAAAAATTTCCAGCGTGGAATCCTTGCACGCCGTCTTCACGCCCGGCAGCCATGCGAACGTGAGTCTCAGTCTTTCCGATGCGTTCGTACAGACCAACGCCGCGACGATCGGCGATAATAAAGTCTACACCGTGCAGGCCGATGATCTGGGGGGGACTGGCACCTTGTCCGTCGATGGAGCGGGCGTGTCGTCCCCCGTTTCGTTGAACCTCAGCGGGACCTCCCGCGGCGATACGCTGCTCTCGGGTTTTGGGAACGACGTGATCCATGGAAATGGAGGGGATGACTTCATCCGCGGCGGCTTGGGGAGTGATGTCCTATATGGTGACGATGGCAACGACACGCTCTCCGCTTTTGGTCAAGGCCAATCGATTATCTACGGCGGTGCCGGTGATGACACTATTTCTACGAGGAACCTATTCTATCCGTGGATTACAGGGGAGTTTACCCTTGTCGGCGGCCCTGGGAACGACTCGATACGCGTCAATCATCAAGGTACGCATGGCGAAATTTCCACCAACCACATCGTGATGAATCCTGGCGACGGTACTGCGGCTGCCGGTCTGACAGTGATCTCTGGTAGCGGAAATCCGGATATTCTCGATGCCGGTGATGTGGTGACTTTTACCAGTTCGGCGGGCGGGATATATCCTGTCGAGATCATTAGTGAATTCGATCTCAACTACGACACTCTTGATCTTTCACCGACCCTCCTGAATGTAGATCTGCTTCATTCCACTGCGACTGTCTGGAGTGTATCGGCAGGTAAGACGAACCAGATTGCCGATGGCAAGTACCTGCTTATCGAAGGCGGCTATAGCCCTGTCGACTCGCACGTGAGTCGCTTTATGGTGGGAAATTCTGATGAGTCGGCCTTTCCGGCCACCCTTCTCGTCTACGACGCAGATCCCAATCCTGGCGCGGTCCAGACCGAGGCTTTGGTGCTCATGAAGAGTACCCCGATTTCTGACACGACGTCACCCAATCTCAGTGTTTCTAGGGACGATTTCGTCACCCTGGTCAATGGGGTTCTAACGTTTGCCGGGACTCCGGGTGTCGTTACCATGACGGTCGACAAAACCACCCATGTCGCCACTTTTACACTCGGCGACATGGTCTCGGCGCTGCAGCCTTCTTTGGATGCAGTGGCGAAGATCACCGTGCCGTTCGGATGGGTGCTCCAAACGACTGCTTCGGAACTCGATGGCAGGACGCTGGATGGCGATGGTTCGGTCGAGACGACCCTCGATGCTGCCGGTACCCATGCCGACCTGAGTGGCGTTACGACGAACCGTTGTCTGCTCATCGTCCCGGACGATTTCACTTTTTCGGGCGAGCTGAGTGCGAACTATTCCCATATCGCCATCCTGCCAGGGAAGACGCTGACGTTGGACATCGATCAAGCTGATCACCATGTCATTACTACACGGGAGGGTGAGGACGGGGGAATCGGGCACGTCGCCCTGACGGGGGAGGCGCACGGGCAAATCACCTTGACCTATATTTCCACGGATCTTTCCTTCGTAGGCAACGAGCTCAAATTTTCCGGTATGGAAGATGGGGCGGTGTCCGTCAACGCGGGCTCGGTGAGCGGAGATCCCTTGTCCATCGTCGGAACGAATACGAGTAAGACGCAATCCTTATTCGTCCTAGGTACGTCGGACGAAGAGACCATCGACCTCAGCCGGTTCGAGACGGTAGGCAACGCTCAGGTCTTCGTTGAAGGCTATGGGGGCGCCGATACGATCCTGCTCAGCCCCCGAGCGAAGGAGACGCTTCTCTACGGGGCGGGTTACACCGATGGCGGATTCAGAATCGGTGGCGATACCATCTACGGTTTCAGTGCGCGAGAAGATTCCATTCTTCTGCTGCGCGCAGCGTTCGGCGGTCTCGATGTCGCTATTGATGGCACCGACGGCAAACCGCAAGACAACGCTTCTCGCAGCAACAAAGCCGACCTGAACACGATGGCGCTCGATTCCAATGGGGTCCTTCGCATCTCGGATCCCGTCAACAGCGACTGGAGCAACGTCGCAAGCGTGGCCAATGCTGCGGTCGCCGGTACGGCCAACGGCATCAACCTCATCCTGGTGCTCAGCAACGGATCCGATAGCCGGGTGTATTTCTGGAATGACGGGGCGAGTCATGCTGATTCGCGGGTCGAGGACAGTGAATTGACCTCAATGTGTACGCTCATCGGGGTGCGTGATGCGACAGCGGTGGATGCCGTCGTAACCGCTTCTTTCCCTTTTATTCCTTGATGTGAGTTCGTAACGGGCGAGTTTCTCGAGGGATAGCAGAATGTCGTGGCGGCCACCATCCGATTCAAGCGGAAGCATCATGAGCGAAGAGGCGATGGTCCCTGCATGGTGGGAAGAATCCTGCGCGGCGCTCGTGACCCTTGATGATCGGCTCGAGCCCTTGATCCTGCAGGCGAGGCCGCCGGCCGTGACGCCCTCGGGCGACGCGTTCGCCACGCTCGCCCGGGCGATCGTCGGGCAGCAGCTGTCGGTGAAAGCAGCGCGTCGGGTGTGGGAACGATTGGAGGAAGGGTTGGGATCGGTCTCGCCGCAGACCGTGCTCCAGGCGGGGGCGGCGCGCCTGCGTGAAGCGGGACTGTCCGGCGCCAAGGCGTCCTGGCTCGTTGACCTGGCGGAGCATTTTGCCGTCGGGCGGCTCGATCCCCGGTGCTGGCAGGAGATGGACGACGAGGCGATCGTGCGCACGCTGATCGCCGTGCGCGGGATAGGGCGGTGGACGGCGGAGATGTTTCTCATTTTCTACCTGTGGCGGCCGGACGTGTGGCCCATTGACGACCTAGGGCTGCGCCGGGCGCTCGTGCGCCATGCGGGTCTGCCGGAGAAATCTCCGCGGCGGGTGTGGCTCGAAGCCGGCGAGCGCTGGCGCCCATGGCGAACGGCGGCGACGTGGATCCTCTGGCGCAGCCTGGAGGCGTCGCCGGTGATCTATTGAACCTTGATCAGCTGTTCGACAGCAATTCTTAACACTTTATTTTCTCAAGTTTTTTCTCCTGCCGCCGTAAACACTCCGGTCCGGATCGACGGTAGGGAATCCATGAAAATCTCGTCCTCTCAACTGATGCTGCAGGCGCAGTCCTCATCCTTGCAGCGGCAGGAAGTGGCAGTGCGTCTGTCGTGGCGCGACCGTCCTGGGCCGCAAGACGGAGGGACGAGAACGGCGTCGCCCGCGCCCGCGTCGCCCTCGGCAACGGCACAGTCGACTCAGCTTGCACCGACGGACGAAGAGGCACGCACGCTCACCCCGGGTTTGCAGCTGTTGAAACGCCTGCTCGAGCGGGTCTTGGGGCGGTCGATCGATCTAGTCGATCTTCGTCAAATCGAAACGCCGGAGGCGACGGCGGTGCCGAAGCAGGCACCTGCGCAGTTGCCGGGGGAATCGAGCGCGACTGCGGCGGCCGGCGGTTTGGGCGGGACGCTGACGGTGCGTACCCTGACGGTGGAGCAGCTCTCCTTCTCGGCGAGTGGCCGCGTGCAGACGGCCGACGGGCGCAGCATCGAGTTTTCTCTGGGCTTGGCGCTCACGCGCGCCACCGCCACCGAGGTGCGGGCGGCGTTCGGTGCGGAGGCGCAAGATCCGCTGGTGCTCGATTTCGCCGGCACGGAGGCGGAATTGCGCGACTTCGGCTTTCGCTTCGATCTGCACGGCGACGGCTCGGAGGTGAATCTGCCGCTGCCGACGAGCGGCAAGGGGTTCCTCGTGTTCGATCGCGATGGCAATGGCCGCGTCGACGACGGACGGGAGCTCTTCGGTCCGAGCACCGGCGACGGCTTCGGCGAACTCGCTGCGCTCGATACCGACGCCAACGGCTGGATCGACGAGAACGATCCGGCGTGGTCGCAGCTCTACGTCTGGCATCCGTATCGTCGCGATGCCTTGATCGCGCTGCCCGAGGCGGACGTCGGCGCGATCGGCCTGGCGCGGGCAGCGACGCCGCTGACGGTGACCGACGGCAGCCAGGCTCTGGGGATGCTGCGCAGCACGGGAATCTATCTGCGCGAGTCGGGCAGCGTCGGCACCGTCTCGCACCTCGACGTGAAAGCCTGAATCAGGGGTTGCTTTTCGGCGTACCCTTGGGTTCGGCGCCTTGGCGGTCGAGCCGGCGGGCTTCTTCTTCGGGGATGTATTCGAAGACGCGCACGACCTTGCGCACGCCGCTGGTGGTGCGGGCGATCTGGGTGGCGGCGTCGGCCTCGCGCCGGGTGACGAGCCCCATGAGGTAGACGACGCCGTTCTCGGTGACGACTTTGACATGGTTGGCGGCGAAGGCGCCTTTGCTCTGGTTGACGAAGCGGGCCTTGACCTGCGCCGTGATGCTCGAATCGCTCGCGCGCGAGCCGAGCGAGGTGGGGTTGGCGATCTGGATTTCGTTGACCACGTCGCGCACGTTGTCGGTCTCGCGGGCGAGCTGCTCGGCCAGCGCCTTGTCTTCCTCACGCGGGGCTTCGCCCGTGAGCAGCACGATGCGGTTGTAGGAAGTGACGTTGATGTGGACGCGATCGCCCAGGCGCTGGGCGATCTTGTCGCCGACCTTCCATTCGATCGCCTCGTCGTCGACCATGGCGCCGCTGGTGCGCCGGTCGGAGGCGACCGAGGCGGTTACCGCCGCCCCGCCCGCCATGATGGGAAAACAGCCGGCAAGCGGTAGCGCCGTCGCGGCAGCGATCGCGAACAGGACGAGGGTGGAACGCAGAGGGATGCGGGTCATGCGAAATCTCCGAGGAGAACGGCGTCGAGGGCTTCGACGAGAAGATCGAGCGTGAAGAGCATGAGTTCGCCGTGGCGCGACGGCGGCAGTTCCGGCAGATCCAGCGGGACGTCGCTGCCGGCGAGTTCGGCGAACCATGTGCCCGCGGGGTCGGTGCCGAGCGCGACCAGGGCGATACCGTTTTCGTGGGCGGCCTCGCGCAGCGCCGTGGCGGTCGGATTCGGACGGGCGAAGAGCAAGACGAGCGTATCGCCCGGCTGCGCCAGCGCCGTGAAGGGGCGAAGCACGTCCTCTCCTTCGCCTTCGAGCCGCAGTGCCGCCACTGGCGGGCGCTCGCGGTCGAGCCCATGCCACAGGCGCTGCACGAAGAGCTCGGCGAGCGCCCGTTCCGGCCCCTCGGCCCAGACGAGGATGCGGCCGCTCTGCAGCAGGCTCTGCGCGAGAATCTCGGCGGCCGCGGCGCAAGGGGCGGCGAGCGCCGGCGCCGTCTCCTGCAAGAGGGCGGCCTGGAAGAGGAAGGGCTCGGTGAGGTGTTCGATCAGATCCATCGATTTAGTCTAACATGGCGTGTCGCTCACCATGCCGCGCCGAGGTCGAAGGCGCCTTGGATCCACTCGGGGATCTGCGCTTCGCCGTCGAAGGCGAGCACGTCGAAGCGGCAGGGGCGGTCCATATGGTGTCGCCCTGCGGGACCGTTGAGCCAGTAGCGGGCGGCGGCGAGGATGCGCCGCTGTTTTGCGGCAGTGACGCTCTCGGCGGCGCCGCCGTAGTCGCTGCGCCGGCGGTGGCGGACTTCGAAGAAGACGAGCGTGCCGTGGTGCAGGCCGATGAGGTCGATCTCCCCGCGGCGGCTGGCGGCGTTGCGCGCGAGCAGGCGCACGCCTTGGCGTTCGATCCAGGCGGCGGCGAGCGCCTCGTACGCGGTGCCGACGGCGCGGGCGCTTGTGGCAGGGGCGGGATTGGGCGCAAAATCGGGTTTTCGTGTCATGGGCGGGAGCGATGGATCCGGAAGTGATCGCGCAGGGGGCGTGGCGTCAGGCGGCGCCGGCGCTCTACGTGGTGGCTACCCCTTTGGGGAATCTGGCCGATCTGAGTCCGCGGGCGCGCGCGGTACTTGCTGGGGTCGATTGTATCGCGGCCGAGGACACGCGCCACAGCCAGCGGCTGCTCGATGCCTGGGGCATCCGCACGCCGATGCTGCCGGCGCACGAGCACAACGAGCAGGCCGCGGCGCAGGCGATCGTGGTGCGGCTTTCGCGTGGCGAACACGTGGCGCTGATTTCCGATGCGGGCACGCCCGGCATCTGCGATCCGGGCGCGCGCATCGTCGCCGCCGTGCGCGCGGCCGGCTTCGCGGCGGTGCCGGTGCCGGGGCCGAGCGCCGTGATCGCGGCGCTGTCGGTGGCCGGTTTCGTCGAGCCGGGGTTTCGCTTCATCGGGTTTCTGCCGCCGAAGCAGGCGGCGCGGCGCAAGCTCCTGGCTTCGCTCGCGGCCGAGGAGGTGCCGGTGGTGTGCTACGAGGCGCCGCACCGGGTGCGCGAGAGCGTGGCCGACATGCTGGAGGTGCTGGGCGGGACGCGCGAACTCTTCCTCGCGCGCGAGCTCACCAAGCGCTTCGAAGAAACGGTGCGCCTGCCGCTTGCGCAGATGCCTGCTTGGCTCGAGGAGCGCCCCGAGCGCACGCGCGGCGAGTTCGTCCTTATCCTGGGTCCGGGAGAGGCGCAGGCCGCGCGCGAGGAAGAGGGGCGGAGGGTGCTCGCGCGCCTGACGCAGGCCGGGGTGCCGTTCGGCGAGGCGGTGCGGCTGGCGGCGGAATTGACTGGCGCGTCCAAGAACCGGCTTTACGCCCAAGGGCTCGCCAGAGGGCGGGAAGATGAGGATTGAAGGAGCTAACTCTCGTATTACAAAAAGTGCAAACTAGTCCATAATGGGGTTCATGGAAAACACCATGAGCACAGGCAAGGCGGCAAAACTTCTTGGCGATGAGTGACTGACCATGCACCTCACCCACAAGATCGCCCTTCGTCCCACGCCCGAGCAGGCGGATTACTTCAA